>Ga0207799_100019_pt1 | contig 300230 bp, 188 predicted proteins | sample TtanPargueraPR_4_FD_187742 | JGI IMG/M metagenome (GOLD analysis project Ga0207799, IMG submission 187742) | Aerobic enrichment media microbial communities from Bioluminiscent Bay, La Parguera, Puerto Rico - Tt and M2 (SPAdes) | ecosystem: Environmental > Aquatic > Marine > Unclassified ... | reverse complement strand
CTAAATTACTTACTCGCGTTTTTTGGCTAAATGATTTACTAGAATCATTTATTTCGATTCGCAAGTTACTCAATTAATTAACGAGTTCCTTATCGTCTTACACTGTTTACTTTTCAAAGTCCATAATCTTTATTTCAGCCACTCTGCCCGAGCGACTTTTATATGTTACCACGCCATTTCTACTTTGTCAACACTTTTTTAAATTTTCTTTTATTTCCGTTTATTTAGCGTTGCTTCGTTCGACGGCTTTAACAATATAACACTTAAACGACCTATTTTTCAACCTTCTAAAACTCCATTTTACATAACTAATTTAAATTATTTCCCGTTTTCTCAGTTTTACTTTATTTTTTACACCTATAATAAGCATTAGACAGTTTATTAAAACATATAACTTTTTCTTTAAAAAGCTTTTTATATTAATTTGCTTATTCCCGATATATAGTAGACTTTATTATAAGAATTTAAATAAGGTAAAATCAAATTAATAACTGAGCAACTGGAGTTTCAAAAAATTCGTTTGCAATTTTTATAAAGATAGGATAAGTTTTTTGAAATTTCAAGTACAAAATTTTTTGGGACTGGCCTTTAAAGATGAACCTACTCTAGATTTTTTAAAACCACTATTTTATTCCCTTTAGTGTTGTATCTAACCTTATCACATAAATTCTCCACTATCAGCATACCTCTACCATTCTCTTCCATGTCACAGATATTCATAATCTCTTTATGCTTGTGACTACAAAATTTCACATCGAAACCTTCTCCCTCATCCTCAACAATAAAATAAACAAAACTATTGTCAACACCAATTCTAACCTTAACCTGCTTTGAACTGTCTTCCTTATTGCCATGTTTAATAGCATTTTGCAATAATTCATTTAATATAACTTTTATTTCAAATATAACATCCTCTCTTAAAGGACCATGACTCTTAAGTATAAGCTCAACTATATTATTGACAAAATCACATATATTACATAGTCTACTATTTATCCTAAGATCACATAATTTTGAAACTTTCAAGGCTCTATTCTCCCTTAAGTTAATATTTTAAAACTTTAATATAATAATACCCATCATATTAAAGTCATAAACATCATTAAGGGATAACAAAAAAACAACTTCCCTTTCTCACATTTCTGAAAACATTAGCAAATGGGGAGTTTTTTCGTTATCCTTACGTATATAAAAAGTTTATTACATTAGGCGGTTTCAAAAAATAATCTATAAAGCATTCAGGTTACATCGCCCTTCAATCTAGATTTTTTTAAACCGCAATTGCAAAGTTTTTTTGGAATAACCTTATATCTTTTTTACTTTTATATTCATATGTATATTATTTCTAGAACATAAAAAATTAAATATTGTAAATTGTTTTTCGAGAAAACTGTATAATATTGTTCTAGCCAATAATTCTCCTGTTTTTAATCACATTAAGTATGAGCATATATTATGATCACAACAAGCCTCACTGCTTATTATTTATATGTCATTTTTATTTAGCCAACAATTTGCGAAATCTTTCTAAAACCTTTTTTTCCAGACGAGATACATACATTTGAGATACACCTAACTTTTCTGCAATCTCTTTTTGTGTCCTGCTATTAAAGTACCTCATTTCAATAAATGCCTTCTCCGCCTCATTAAATTTATCGATACTTTTGCGCAAAAAATCTCTATTTTCAATTCTTTCAAATGTAGTATCTTCCTCTCCAATTGTTTCATGCAGCTCAATATTGTCATCAGCATAAACATTTTGATCAAACGATTGCATATTATATGCATTATTTGATTCAATTATTTCCATAACTGTTTCTTCGCTTATGCCTAGATATTTTGCTATCTCCTCAATCTTTGGTGGTCTAGACAATTCATGAGTCAAAGTTTCACGTGCATGGTTAACTTTTTGATAAACCTCATATATCCTTCTAGGTATCCTTATTACAGATGCTTTATCCCTAAAATATCTCTTAATCTCACCTATAAGAGTTGGAGTTGCAAAACTTGCAAACTTAACTCCCTTATCAGTGTCAAAACGCTCGACAGCTTTTATCAAGGCAATAGAAGCCACTTGATAAATATCCTCATAGTCAATCCCTCTATTTACAAATTTCTTTGATATAATTTCTGCAAGATAAAGATATTTTTTTACAATCTCATTTCTAACCTCTATACTCTGACTATTCTTAAATTCCTCAAATAAATAATTGCCGTCATCATTTGAATTATTTATATTATCAATGTTTTGTACCATACTAAATATTCTCCTCAAGTACTTTTGACATAGATAAAATATAATTGTTAGAAGTGCATAACTCTACATCATCCATCAAAGCATTTATAATATCAACTGCCAAACGATCTCTCTCTTTATCAAAAATACATTTTAGTGATGTATCTTCACAACAAAAAATAACATTGAGTTCTTTGAGGGATATATTAAAAATAATTTTATAAGTATCGGAAACGTCACTTCCTATATTAACTATCTTACTACACACTTCAGAAATAGACACCTTTATATCCTCAATAACTTCTATATCAAATCCTACTCTATTTGAAAGACTTGATGCCACAAGCCTTGCTGTACTAACATATTCTGGTTTGAAAGGCAGAATAAGCTCAACTGTATCATTCATAATTCTCACCTCTTAATCAATTTGAAAAACTTTGTCTAATCCAGTAATAGTAAATAATTTTTTTATATTATCCTTAAGATTTAAGATAACAACTTTCTTTTCGTACTTTTTAGCTCTCTTTAAAGTTGCTACAAATATCCCAAGACCAGTACTGTCAATATAATTTAAATCTTTACAGTCAATAAAAATATCTTTTTTATTTGTATCCACAATACTATATATTTTTTCTTTAATTTCATTTGAACTACAAATATCCATTTCGCCATTAAGACTTATCTTAACAGAATCACTCAAAACCTCTTCTATCAGCTTTAACTCTCCAGCCATTGTTACATCCTCCTTGTACACAAATTTATTCTATATAAAAGTAAAAAGTTTATTATACTTTATCTTTTTTCTTTTATAGTAAGGTGTCTATCTTTTCTCAAAAAATATAATTAGATACCGCAAAATATTTCCTCAGAAAAATATAAAAATCATACTATATCATTTTATACTATCTTTACATACTTTCGCAACTTATAATTAATTGAAGGGTGTATAAATTATATCTGACACATATTCTGTAACATTTCCGTCTCATTTACAACATAGGCTCAGTTTTCACATAGAGAAATATTATACCAATGAAAATGGTTAGAGAAACCCAATTTCTATAACCATTATTTTCTAAAACTTTTTTTATATCAGCTATGCTGCGTCAATAAGATCAATTACCTCTTGCCAACAATCACTTTCATACTTCGTTCTGAGTATTGCAATGTCTTGCCCACCTATTACACCCCATCGCATTCCTGACTGTTTCATCCTTTGCTGTATAACCTTTTTGTTTGCGCTTTCTATTGCTCCACTTCCAATGTAATAACTTTTTTGCTTAAGATGTTTATAATTTATTCGATGCTTGTTATTGTTGATATAGGTTTGAAGGTTTACTACTGTATTTGGTAGCTTTTTGACTTTGCTTTCATCAACAAGTCTTATTGCCTTATCAATTTCACCAGTTTCAACTGCATTTAAAACCTCTTTAACCCAAGCTTTTCTCTTCACTTCATTTTCTGGGTATATATATTTTGCATATTCATGAGTATTCTCACTAAAATGATAAAAATCGAGTATCTGTACTGCATCAGGAAACAACTCTTCACACATATTCCATATCCACTGTGCTCCATCTCCTATTACAACAACTTCTTTCATTATTCCGTAACCTGCTCTTGCGGCAGCTGCAAACAGAAATTTCTTAAATTCATTTACGCTTCCAAAATACGATACATACTCCTTTTTTGTAATAATATGATTTTCATCATTCCTTTTAATTACATCTGCATCTCTAAATACCAAACCAAGCTTCATTTCTTTCCATGTCGAACCATTCTTATCTTCAACTCTGGTATTGACCTGTGATCCATCTGTCATTATATAAAGTCTTCCCTCTTTTTGATTTTTAGCTATTTCTTGTGGTGCTGTCTCTTCAGGTTTTTCATAAGCTTTCTGCGCAATTTCTTTATCTTTTTCAAATACTTTACTACCAACCTCTTCTGATACAATTTGAATTTGTTTTCCACTAATATTAATTCCTAAAAGTTTCTTTATTGCCTTTGATGCTCTCACAAAAGAAGGTATTAATTGTGCCATATATGTTGTCATTTCAGTCATTCCCTTTGTCATACGATGCTTTCCATATATGCCTATTATTTTATCAATTACTCCATATCCTTTGTGACAACGTCTACAAAATAATTCATCTCTAGTAATAGGTATGTGCCCGAACAAAGAGAGGATTTTGGTCTTAGTCCCTTTCTTTGTTCCCACAAGTTTATATCCACAACTACAATGCTCATCTTTTTTTTTCGACTTCTATATTACTTAGAAGTTCTCCTGACATCCCCAGTACAACCTTAGTAAATTCGCTAATAGATTCTCCTATCAGCTTTTCAATTGTGTGTACTGTTAATTTTTTATCCTTTTCAAGTTTCTCTGCTTCATCCCTTAGCTTTCTTATTATTTTCTCAGCTTCAGGTATATTTTTTAATACTGCTTCATTTGTGTTTTTTATCATTTTTCATTACCCCCATAAAATTTATTTACAAGGATATGTTAGAACATTATTTGTTGCTTTTCAAAGGTGCTTTGTTCCCTTGTTTCCAACATGTTGGAATGAAAAGAAAAATATTCTTCACTTAAATTACATGCACCCGTCATTTGACACAAAAACATGTTATACCTAAAATATAAAATATTACTTCATGCCAAATAGGATTTCTGGAACAAAGCTCCTCTGACTTTTGAGGTATACTTTAACATAAAAAATCCGGTTTTTAAAGGAATACTCTAGCTAATAGAAGGATTTTTCATTGGCTTTGAAGCTTTGTGCAAGCAACCCATCTCACAAATCAAAACATTATATATTTTCTAATAAAGGATTTATTTAACTTATGTCGAATATATATTATAATGTGATTAAATTTGTCTACTAATTTACAACACTTCATCTTTAGTTAAAGTTTTTATATAAATCACATAGAATTTTTCACATTATATCTTTTGCCTTTATAATCAGTTATTTATAATCACTTCACTTTATTTACTCTTTAATACTACACAAAATTTAAAACTAAATACGTATTATATTCATAACAATATCACCATGAAAAGGAAGGTGGATTATTTTGTTTAACAACTCCCTAATTAAATCACTCAAAAATTCTCTAAAAAAAACCCTCTGCTTAATAATTGCTCTCCAAGTATTTGTTTTATATGTTGTAAATATTAATTTTGAGTATGTACATGCCCAAACTAGTTCTAATGAAATTATAGACCCTTTAGACGACTTTGATTTTATGAATTGGCATTCAGTAGAGGGTCAATATGGACTCGGTAATCTTGAATTCAACACTTCAAATACCAATGGCTTTAACGACAATTCTACTATTCGTCAAGCCTCTGAACATTGGGCAGAATTCAATTATCATCTTGATGGTGCACAAACCGTTTCAGCTATCGTATATTGTAAAGAGGAAATTGATAAAAATTTAATTGAGTTTACCGCATGTCCAAATTCCGATAACAGCGGTGTCACTAGTCCAAGCTATACCCAAACCGAACCTATACAGTTAGAGAACGGATGGTTTAAGGTTACTCTTACAGCTTCTCTTCCTGCAGGCACCAATTTTGTCGGCATTAAACTAAAAGGATGCAACGACAGACCCGAGGTCGGTCTTATTAGAATCTCTACATCTGATGAATCCTCTGACCATCAAAATGTGCCTGATGAAAATCCCACACCTGATGAGGAACCCACACCTGATACCGGTAATAATGAGGACAATACTTCACAGGAAATCTTTGACCCTTTAGATAACCTCAATTTGATAAATTGGCATTCAGTAGAAGGTCAGTACGGTCTCGGTGACTTGGAATTCAACACCTCCAACACTAATGGGTTTAATGATACTTCAACAATTCATCAGGCCTCTGATCACTGGTCAAAATTTAACTATCATCTTGACGGTGCAAAAACCGTCTCAGCTACAGTATATACTAAGGTAGAAATAAGTGAGGACATTTTTGAATTCGATACTAGTCCATATTCTGATAACAGCGATTCACAATGCCCAGAATATGTTAAGAGTGGATGGACGAAACTAGAAAACAACTGGTATAAAGTCACCCTTACAGCTTCCCTTCCTGAAGACTCCAATTATATTGGTATTCTTTTGAAAGGAAACCAATATAATAGACCTGAAGTCGGTGCTGTAAGAATAACCACCACATCTGAAATTCTTCCTGAAGATGTAGAAATGCCTTTAGAAATCAACGATCCACTAAATGACTTTAGTATGACAAACTGGCATTCTGTAAAAGGTCAATATGGTTTAGGGGATTTGGAATTTAACACCTCTAACTCAAGCGGTTTCAATGATTCTTCTACAGTGCGTCAATCTGGTAATTCATGGTCAATGTTTAACTATAACCTAAACAATGCGAAATGGTTTGAAGCCGTTGTATACACTAAAACAGATGTAGGCTCAAAACTTATTGAAATAACTGCATCACCTAATTCAGATGGTAGCGAAGAAACTTATCCTTCCTATGCACGTACTAAATGGAAAGTTTTGCAAGACGGGTGGCTTAAAGTGACGATAAAAGCAATTCTTCCCGATGGAACAAATTATACAGGTTTGAGACTAAAAGGAAATGGAAACGTCAAACCTGAGATAGGTTCTATAAAAATCACAAAAACAGCACAAACCTTGCCAGAAGATAGCAAACCTCCCATTGAAGTACCTCCTGCATACGCCGGCGGTGGAAGTTATAACCCTCCGATTGTACAACGAGAAATGAGCATAAAATTTAATAGTTTGAAAATGGCTAACTGGCATACCAAAAGTATAACTATTGATAAAAGTAATCCCGAGGGTTTTAAGGATACCTCCCCAAAAATAGTGAGAAAAAGCAATACCACACAGGCTGTAAACTTCAGAGTCTTCAATATAAGAAGAGCAGAAACCGTTGTCTACTTCAAAGGAGACTTACCTCCTTTAGGATTGCAATACTCTTTAGACAACAAAAATTGGGAGGGCATAGATTACGAAATAAGAATAGATGAGACATATGCCTCTACAAAAAGAGACAATCCAATTTTAGCTTTAGATATAAATCAACTGCCTCTTTTGCAAAGCAGAAGCATTATTGCTCAAGCCACACAAAAAGAGGATACCAGCAGCGCTTGGAAAAAAGCTACCGTTATAGGAGTATTTCCGGAAGGCACAAAAGTTATTAACTTTACACTTCTTGAAAATGAAGAAGGGGCAAGAAATCCCCAGCTTGCACAGATCAATTTTAAACAAGAAGCAGGTACTATTAATATTAACAGTAACGTCAAAGAGAAAATTGATGATAAAATGGCCAACTGGTACAAAGCTAACTGGCACTCAGATGGCCTAGCCTTTGAGACTAAAAATGCAGAACTTTTTGGCAACGACACCAACAGACTTGTAAGGACTGATAATAAATGGCAATGTGTCAACTACAAAATGGAAGGCTTAAGATATATTGAAGCAGACTTTTTCTTCAAGGGTCCAAAAGCTCCAATTGCAATAAATGCTTCAAAAGACAACAAAGAATGGGATAACTCTATTAGCACATATGTTGTAGACGTCAGCGATCTGGAAAACGGTTGGAAAAAAGCAAAGGCTGTTGCAGTTATTCCTGAAAATTACCTTTACGTTAGCGTTCAGATGCTTGAAGCTTCGGATAGCTATAAGGATACTGATATTCAAATTGGAAATATAAAAATCATGAAAACTATTGGTGAAGCAAGTCCTGTTAAAAACGGTGTATTTGAAGACACAATGAACAATTTGTATCTTATGAACTGGTATTCTACAATAGAAAACTCCAAAAAATATAATTTAGGCGAACTTACTTTTAACACCTCAAATCAAAACGGTTTTAATGACGATTCCACCGCAAAGCAAGCAACAAACGAGTGGGCCATATTCAGTTACAAAATGGATAATGTGAAGAGGGTAGAAGTTATTGTCTATACCTTATCCGACTTAGGTAGTCTATTATCTATTGAATCAGGAACAAAACCCGACGGAAGTGATTATAAGGAATGTCCCTTTGTCACAACAAGCTGGAATGAACTTGAGAATGGCTGGAATAAGGCAAATGTCGTTGCAATACTTCCCGACGGTACAAATTATGTGAACTTTAAACTTATGGGATCGGCAAACAACAAAGCTGAAATTGGTAACATAAGGCTATCTCGTGAAGCTGGAGAACATCCAGTCAATGTCCCCTTCTCATTAAAAGACAATCTTGATAACTGGGATAAAACCAATTGGCATTCTACTACCGAGAATTCCGCTGAATACGGAATGGGCGGTCTGATAATAGGCGCTCCTTCCGACCTAACAATTGAGGATAATTCAACAGTCCGTGCCTCCTCAGAAAAATGGGCTACCTTTAACTATGCCTTTGATAATCTTGAAATACTAGAAGCAGTTGTCTATACCAAAACAGATATAACTAGCAGTACCCTCTCTATTGAGGCAGGTAAAAAATCAGACGGAAGTGACTTTGAAGATGTCAATTACAACAGATCGAACTGGACAGAACTTGATAATGGTTGGTATAAATTAAATATTTCTGCCACTTTCCCTGAAAGAACAAAATATTTAGGTATACTACTTAAGAACAAATATATAGAAGTCGGCCAAATCAAGCTGTCTAAAACCTCATATAAAATTTCTGAGGACGAAAACATGCCTCCTAGAATAAAAATAATTGACACCTTTGTTGATTGGTCTGTTTCAAACTGGCATTCCGATGGTGTATTTTTAGAAAAAGCCAATCCTGATATATTTGGCTCAAATGTCAATGTGGCAGCTGTTAAAAATAGTTCATGGCAAGGATTAAATTATATGTTCTACGGTGTAAGAAGAGTCGAGGTCGTTGCCTATCATAAGACTGACACTCCAAAAGTCAAAATAAATTGTTCCTCTGACAACTCAGATTGGAACGACAATATCTCCAATATACTGGTTAGTACTGAAGATATAAAAAGCGGCTATAAAAAATCCAATATTGTGGCTCTACTTCCGGAAGGTGCAAACTTTGTAGGTGTGCAGTTTTTAGAAAATTCCAACTCGGATACAAGCCTGAAAATTGCAAAAGTTTCCCTTATAAAAGAAGCGGGCGCAACACCGAGTGGAACTTTATTAGATGACATCGGTGGCGGATCAAATGGTGGACAAATTATGAGACCAGGAATGGAAGACCATCTCAAGGATTGGAGTAAAATGAATTGGCATTCCGATGGTCTAGTATTGACCACTGATAATGGAGAGTTCTTTGGTGACGCAAATAGAGTAATGCGTACTACAGATACATGGCAAGGTTTTAACTACAGAATTGAGGGCGTTGGAAGAGTTGAGGAAACGGTATTCTTTAAAGGAGATGAATCTCCTACATTCATCAGTGTCTCTAATGACAACAAAGAGTGGTATAATATTCCATGGCACATAGGAAAAATCACCCCCATTGATGATGAATGGAAAACCAGCACAGCGTATGCCATAATTCCAAAAGAAGCAAAATACGTTACCCTACAGCTTTTAGAGAGTAAAATAGGGGAACAGACACCACATATAGGGCATGTAAGCTTCTTTAAAGACACGGGAGAACTTCCTCCATCAATGAGGGACGTGCTAGAAGATCCATTTGATGATTTTACACTTATGTCATGGCATTCTGACGGAATAAAAATGATTAAAGATGACGGCAAATCCTTTGAAAACGACACTTCAAGGCTGGGTAGAACAAATAACTCATGGCAGGGTATAAACTATGGCATTCCAAATATCAGAAGAGTAGATGTAAAGGTATTCTATACTGATTATCCTGCTATAAATATAAACGCATCTTTTGACAACAAATTCTATATGGAAATGGATCTTATAAAAGGAAAACCAAAAGAGCTCTCCAACGGATGGAAAAGTGTCATAGTAACTGCTATTTTATCTGATGGTTTCAAGTATGTGGGCATTGGTCTTAACGAAAATAAAGGCGGACCATTAGCACCTCAAATTGGCAGTATAACCCTTTCAAAGACTGTCGGAGAAGAACCTGTGAACTATGTGGAAAATCCACCAAATACAGAAGGAACACAAAAAGTTGAAGGCGCAGCAGAAGTTAAAGAAAAAAGCCAAAAGAAAGTATTAGCTGCATATGAAGCACCAAAACCTGTTGAATCGAGCATAACGTTTTTTGATGCTATAATAAGATTTTGGTACATAATACTAATTATATTGTTAATGCTAGCAGCATTTCTTTTCAGAAAAAAAATCGCAGACGCAATACAAAACAGATAAAGTGTTAAGGGGCATCGATTTAATTCGAGCCCCTTTCTCTTTTTTTAAATATCTTTAAATGACCAAGAACCAAGGGGACGGTTCTTGTGGTTTTTTCTTACAAAGTAGTGATAGTAATAATTTATAAACTAACAATAAAGTTGTACCCTACCTCATTTGAAATAGGTATTTTTTTATCTTTTACAGTATCTTTTGTATTTGAAAGCATGAGTTTCAGTTCATTATATATATCTTCAATTATTCTTATATCACCATTTGAAGATTCATATACTTTTTCTAATTCTATAATGCTAAATTTAAAATAAGGTCTTTTCTCCATTTTGCCCTTCCTTAAGACGTATTACATTCACTAAATAGGTCAAGCTTTTATTATATTTGGGTGCAGTTTTTAATTTGTAACATATTATTCCAAGAATTAAAGCTCCGAGGCTAAGAGAATGTAAACTTGCTACGGGTCGAATCAAAACTCGCTTCGCTCAAACAATGATTCGACTGATCCTTCGCTTCGTTAACATTCTCTAAGCCTCTACGCAGATGTTCTTTCCATAATATGTTACAAAAAGATTAAGTACACCCTTAATATTTAGTCCTATTTTCTTGGACTACAGTCTAAAATAATTACACTTAAACTAAAACTCTATCTTTGTTAATCCCTTAATTTTCACTTCATCCCAGAACTCATTTTCCCAGAAAAAATATTCTGTCTTTCTTTTCTTAAATATTCTAAATGGCTCATTGGAATTATCATATATATGGCAAACATCACATACCTCTATCAATTCTGGCACCAAATACAGTGCTTTAGTATAGCGACTAAAAATTTTTTCAGTTGGCACATCGTGCCCACCTGATTCTTTTCTTGCTTTAACACGTAAAACATTAATGTTTGCATTTGAAGTCAGAACATAGATACATCTGATAAAAAAACCTTCTTGTTTAGCTTTCTTAAGAAGGTTCAGATTTCTATCCGTAGATAACACTGTTTCAAATGAAAAACTCTTATGCTCATTAACAAATTGAATACGCATTTTCTCTGCCATCTGTGCTGCATCAAGATCAGAACATAAGTTAACTCGCTTAATGTCATCAGCATTCACATATGGTTCAATTATCTTTGCCATCTTTGCAATAGTACTTTTTCCACTACCATTAGGTCCAGCAAACACGATAATTTCCGGTTTATTATGCATATTCTCTTCTCCCATCCGGATATTCAAGATAAGGGGCCTTCTTTTCCATATCGTATTTGGCAATCGGTAACCCTTTTATTTTTTTAATCTCATTATCTATACGAACTGCTTCCTTAAATCTTTTCGTTAATTCTTCATCTGATACACCACAGGTGGAATCTAATTCATTTAATTCTTCCATTAAAAACACCTCCGCACCAACATTATTAAATCTAATTACAGTATACAATAAATTTGGATATATGCCAACAGTGCACCTTAATTGCTTAATTGATGAATTTGTGCAAATCACCTCTTGGTTGAATATCTTTTAAACTTGCATCTAAAAATACCTTTTAGTAAATTTTACCACAGAGATTTGACCATGCTATTTATCTGACAATTGCATCCATCTTTACATTTACCGCAACGTACATTCACACTCTACCTTTTCATCAAGTCAATAGTCAAAATCAACATTTATTATTTCAATACCAAGAAGATTATCGTTATTTCTAAGTTTCATAATGTTTTGAGTAGGAGCAGTAATAATTGCTGTTTTAACCGATATTCCATTTGATTTGATATACTCCTTCATGTAACCCAATACTTTTTTTGCCTCTTCAAAATCCTCCTGTTTTAACTCTAGATCCGAAATCGCTCCACTTTTATATAGCTCAAAATAATATTTATAGTTGCTTTCAAACCAAGCAAACTCCTTCTCAAAAAGGCTTGCAGGATATTTTACCTGCATATCAAATTTAAGACCTCTATAAAACATATCCCGCCGGTAATCAAGCCTTGGTGTTGTAGAAACATCCTCCGGCGTGAAAACAGAAAAACCTACAGGATGTGTGATGAAAAAACAAAGAGGGTTTGTGTCCTTTTTGGCATCATAAATTTTTTGAAATCCGGTTTCTACAGAAAACCAACAATATTCCAGCTTAACATCGCCGATCCCCCTTAAAACATCTGGAAGTTCCTCAACTTTATAAGGTTTTTTGAAAATTGCAATTGCTTGAGTAATAGTACCTTGAGGAGAATTTTCAAGCTTATCAAACTGTTCACCAAGCTTTTTATAACGGTTGTCGTATCTTTCTTCTAAAAGAAAATTATCAAGCTCAATCCAACCAAGCTTATCACTGTTTTTTCCATATAATAAATCCAGATCAGTTTTATGTTCCACCTTTCCAAATATATTTGGAAGTAAAAAGCGCTCCTTCTTTTTTGAAATATTTTCTCCAAAAATATTCGATGAGTATTCACACTCAATTACTGTCTTTAATAGCCCTGGTTTATGAGTTATATGAACATCCGAAACAAGAAACTTTTTGAGCATAACATTATCAAGTATGGCTCTCTGATAGTTAAGATCTCTCTGTGAATAAACATTTCTCATTATCTCAGGACCGATAAAGTTTACAAACAAAAGAGTAAATGCAACTGTAGCAATAGATATCACAGTAACTTTGAAGTAGAACAACAATTTTAATTTTTTCAAGCCTTTCAACATTTTCTTGTCCTGCAAAACAAAGTTTTGATCTTCCATGTTTTCCACTAACCGCTTACATTCCTCACACTCTTCTAGGTGTTCTTCCACTGAAGCTTTTTTAATGTCGGACAGTTCACCATCTAAATACTTTTTTAGTTCTGATAATTTGTATTTGCAATCATTATTTTTCATTTTGATACACCTCTCTAAATTTTTTCCGTGCCCTATGTAAAGTAACTTTTGCAGAATTTTCAGTAATACCTAAAATCGAAGCAATTTCCCTTAGAGAAAAGCCAAAATAGTCCTTAAGGAGAATTATTGACCGGTATCTGACAGGTAACTTTTCGAGAGCACTATTAATAGTCATACTCGACAGTAGTCTTTCCTGTGGGATATAATCCATTGACCTTTCATAATCCTCTTCCATTAGCCATCTGTCTTTTTTTCGTACATAGTCTATGAACAAATTGTGTGCGACTCTTACAAGCCATGCTTTTCCAAACTCCGAAAGTTTGCCGGCATTTATCAACATCACAGCTTTGTAAAAAGTCTCCTGAACGATATCTTCCGAAAGTTTGGAATTGTTACAAAGACTAAAAATATAGCAGTATATTCTTTTATAATACTTTTTATAAATGCCTGTAAAATTATCCATATTCTCCTCGGGATGTTTTTCTAATAATTATAACGTACAATTAAATAAAAAGGTTACACTAGTAAAATAATTTTAATGGTGTAACCGTACCTTAAGAAACCGAAACCAAGGAAACCAAGTGGACGGTTCTTGTGGTTTTTTTGTTTTGGTTTTCTTTCACAAAGGTTAAGGGGCATCGATTTAACTCGATCCCCCCTTTCTCTTTTTTCTAAATGCCTTTAAATAATATAACAGTTATTCTTCAGCTGCCTCTTTTAGCCTTTTTGCCAGCATTGTATTTCTTCTTTGAATCTTATTGTTTGATACGGCAATGCCTATTGCTTTTCTTGACCCTACCAAAACAAGTATTTTTTTCGCTCTGGTAACACATGTATATAATAGGTTTCTCTGTAGCATCATATAATGCTGCATTGTAAAAGGTGCTACTACTATTTTGTACTCACTACCTTGACTTTTGTGAACGGTAGTTGCATAAGCTAAAACAACCTCATCTAGTTCGGTAACATCATATTCTACATCATTTCCATCAAAACAAATTGTAAGGGTTTTATCTTCCACATCTATTGTGCTTATTGTACCTATATCACCATTAAAAACATTCTTATCATAATTATTTTTCACCTGCATTACTTTATCATTTAATCTATATATAGTCCCACCATACTTTATCGTCACATCAGTGGGATTCAAAGCTTCCTGCAATATGCTGTTAAAATTCTGCGCCCCTACCTCACCCCTTTGCATAGGACACAGTACCTGTATGTCGTTTATAGCATCAACCTTGTAGTAATTGGGCAGTCGTTTTGAACAAAGACTTTTTATCGTCTCGGTAATTTTGGAAGGTTCCTCTTCCTCTATGTAGAAAAAATCACTTGTTCTGCCTCCCTTTAAAACGGGCATATATCCTTTGTTAATCTTATGGGCATTTGTTATAATAGCACTTCCTAACGCCTGTCTAAAAATTCTCGTCAGGCATACAACCTCTATTATGCCAGAATCAATTATATCTTTAAGTACGTTACCTGCGCCTACAGAAGGCAACTGGTCTACATCGCCCACTAAAATAACAATAGTCTCATTGGCTACAGCCTTTAAAAGGTTGTACATAAGAACAATATCAACCATAGATGTTTCATCGATAATCAAAACATCACATTCCAATGGATTATCCGCATTTTTCTGATATCCTTCCGCCGGTTTAAATTCTAAGAGACGATGGATGGTCTTTGCCTCCATCCCTGTAGTTTCAGACATTCTTTTGGCTGCACGCCCTGTAGGAGCTGCCAGTAAAACCTTTAACCCCATCTTTTGAAACACCTTTATAATTGCCAAAGTGGTAGTAGTTTTTCCTGTACCGGGGCCTCCTGTCAAAACCATAAACTTTGACATAGCTGCTGCCTTAATAGCATCCAATTGAATCTGATCATAGGTTATATCATACTCTTTTTGTATTTCAGCTATCATTTTATCAATATCAATTGTCTGTATTGATGTTTGTGCTGAAAGGATTTCTATTATTCTTTTGACTACACCAATCTCACTAAAATAAAAGGTTGGAAGATATATAGCATTGTTCTCATCGGATACTACCATTTTTTCTTCAAGCATCCTGTCAAGGGTAGACTTTATAAGGTTCTCGTCTATTTCAAGCATTTTTACCGCCGCAGCAATAAGCTGCTGTCTTGTTGCGTAACAATGTCCATCATTTGAAAGCTCATTTAATACATATATAATTCCCGACCGACAGCGTTCAAAGGAATTTTTATCAAATCCGAGCTGCTGTGCTATTTTGTCTGCAGTCTTAAAACCAATTCCCCAAATATCGTCTGCTAAGCGAAATGGATTGTTTTTAACAATATCTATACTCTCATTTCCATAGGTTTTATATATTTTTACAGCATAGGCAGTTGATACACCATTACTTTGGAGAAAAAGCATTACGTTTTTAATTTCCTTTTGATCATTCCAAGCCTTTTTTATCATATCAACTCGTTTTTGACCAATACCTTCAACATCTATCAAAAAGTCTGCTTCTTCCTCAATCACTCGAAGTGTGTCTTCCTTAAAGTGCTTTACGATGCGTCGGGCATAAACCGGGCCGATGCCCTTAATCAATCCACTGCCAAGATATTTCTCTATTCCAGCAATAGTGGCTGGAACGGTCTCACGGTAATCAATTGCATTAAACTGCTTACCATATTTGCTGTCGAACTTCCAGTCACCTTTAAGTCTTAGGGTAGAACCGACGTTTATATTGGCAAGATTCCCCACAACGGTTATAAGGTCAGAAAACCCCCTAGATTTTATCTTTATAACACAAAATCCGTTTTCCTCATTTGCATATGTAATTCGTTCAACCACTCCACTTATATATTCCATTGCCACCTGCAACTCTTCCCTAAGTGATTTGTATTATTTTTCCCTTTCCATTATATATTATTTGTGATTTTTTTTCAAAACCGACAATTTGCTGTTGGTTCAAACAATTTTAAACTCAAAAATTTTATGGCCATATATATATGATTTTTCAAAAAAATCACCGTATCTCAAAATATATAGAGATGCAGTGATTTTTTATGCTATATAATATTATACATCTATAAAGTATGTTCTAAAAGCTTGGATTCCAACCGCCAAATACATTACTCTTTGTATAATTTGCAGCCTGTGATTGAGTTAACTGCGGTCTTGAACTATTTATAGCTGCGCCACTTCCTGAACTGCTGTATTCGTAAAAACGACCATGCGATGGTGAAACCCCTGACATCAATGTCCATCCATCTCTCTTGATATGCGCGCCCATTGTGCAATTAATGTAAGCAACTGCAGGTTTATTAACGCTTGTGCCACTTGGACACCATGGCCTTCCAAGCCATACACTGTTTGATGCCGTTCCAGATTCACAAGTCAAATTGCAATTTAGAAATGCAAACCCATAAGATGCTGATGCTTCAGTCCTTGCAGCTGTTAGGTATCCGTTGTTGTTTGAACTTCCTCTATTTAGTGCACGTATTTCACAGTCTTCAAATACTGCTTGACTACGTCCAAATATAAAATCAACATCACCGGCGATAAGACATTTATAGAAATACTGTGTTCCACCGTCACAGAGCAATGTATCTTGGTTACCAAGGAAATTACAGTTATAAAACTTAATCCTATTTCCAGTCGCACTAACAGCTACTGCTTGTTCATTACTATTTCCCTGTTCTTGAAAGGAATTCTTTAACGTCACATTTGACACAGTAATATCGCTTCCTTTTATAAATACCGACGCACTTCCGCCGGTTCCGTATGTACCTCCCATTCCATTGCTCTTGCCGTTATAATTATCATAATGAATAATAGCATCTTTGGATTCTCCTATAACTGTAAGATTAGAAACTCCGCTAGTAATTGTAACTACCTCTTTGTAATTTCCATTCTTTATATAAATAGTCTTAGCTGAAGAACTCCTTGAACCCAAACTATTTATGGCAGCCTGAACAGTTGTATAATTACCGCTTCCATTTCTGTCAACAACAATTGCCCCTGCCGGTATAGCTGTGGAAGGTGCTGAAGTAATAGGCGTTGGGGTCCATGTTTGTGGTGTGGGGGTAGGCGTCATAACTGTTTCATTTGTTGATTCCACTTTCAAATAGTCCACATTTGGTCCACCATCTGATGTAATAGCCATTGCTTTAATTAAATTACTACCCTTATTTAGGTTTACCACAATATATTTCTCATCCCAAGTAGTCCACCCACCAGTATAATTAAAATCCAAACTTCTCCACACATTATTTCCATTAATACTAATTGACATTTGCCGATTATCGCTTGCTCCATTTGCATATCTAAATGTAAGTCTATGTGCCCCATATTTATTGGCATTAACATCCCACTCGATGTAACTTCCATATTCATTATTGTAATTTACATAACCGCTATCTGTATAACCGGAATTTTTAGTCTCTAGAATTGAATTGTAAAACGTGGCATTCTCTGCTTGATATATTTGTTCAGCTTGTGGTGTTGTTAAAGGTTCGCTATCTGCAGGAAATTCAGAAATATGTCCTAGAAGGTAACTTCTCATATAGGCAAAATCTATAGAATTTACCGCATTGTCCAAATTAACATCGGCAACCATTTTTCCGTTGGAAACAGGAAAATCTGAATTCATTCCCATAAGATATGCTCTCATCAATGCAAAATCTATTGAATTCACATTGTTATCACCGTTTAGATCACCATACTTTGTTGAAAAACCGTCAGCATAAAACTCACCCTTTGGAAAGAAACTAAAAACCACAACAAAAACAATTAGAAATACTAGTACTTTTCTCATCACTAATCCCCCTTATACTTTTTGTCTATTTTACCCTATATTTATGCAGGATTTTTCCAAACCTATATTTTAATTATACTTCCAACTTACAAATTTAAACAGGCCCAAAATCACTCAAGCTAGTTTAGGCAAAATCAAATCAACTGGAGTTCAAGAAAATTCGCTTCGCTCATGACTTAAATCTTTTTTGTTAAGGATACAAATTAATGATAGTTATATTTTATAAACTGCATTAATGTTGTACCTGCCTCGTTTTAGTGTCAAATGTCTCCATTCGAAGACCTTCGCAAAGAATCTGTAAGCCTTGGCTTGATAATTTTTCGCCGCGTATTAAGGACATCCTGTCCTATACGCTAAAAATACCATCCGTGGCATTTTTGCTTCAAATCATCAAACCTTCGGCTACAGCTTCTAATGCTCACGTCTAAGAATTACGCCATTTGACACTAAAACAGGTTCCACTTTTAATTAGGTTGTTTATTTTTTACATTTTTCAGGTGTTTTATAAATCCCTATACCCTCAAAAAATTTCATTCACTTCTTTTCCATAACAAAACAATATTCCTATGCGTATAAGCTTAAAAGCCTTCTGCGCATAGTCTTTGTAACCGAAATGTTGAATATATGTTTTTTGGAAACTCCCTTATCTCGTATTAACACTTGCTAATTCAGCTTGCTCACGAACATAGGTTGCAGCTTTTTTATAGCTGTCAAAGTCGGGCAGATGTTCTACGAAAAGAGTTGTATCCGGACCTAAATCCTCACATAATTTTGCAACCTTCTGATAGTTTACAATTCCTTTTCCCGGCATTGTTTCATGAATTAATGTTGTATAGGAATTTTCCATCAATACATCTTTTCCATGAATACTCTTTATGTAACGCCCTAATTTTATGAAACATTCTTCAATAAAATCATCACAGAATAAGTATCGTTTAGGGCAATTTATCATATTGACAAAATCCAAATGTACACCAAAGGCTTCTCTGTCTACATCATGAATCAATTGCAAATAATCATCTGGTGAATCAGGTACCATCCATGGCATTGTCTCAATAGTATAAAAGGTCCTTTTAGGCTTTACCGAGTCTATTACATCCCTTATAGAATCCACTATTAAGGAATAAGTATCTTTTAAATAATTTTCTGCATAAAAACCATCCCATATTTCGCCCCTGCTACCCGTAATGTTTACACAACAATTTGCGTCTAATTCCTCTGCTAATACCAGCTGATTCTTGCAGTACTCTAATGCTTTTTTGCGCTCCGTATCATTTGTCGAAATAATATTTTTCCATACGCCAACTTCGCCAATCACAATATCATTTCGCTTAGCACATTGAATATATGCCTGTTTTTCCTCCTTGCTCGCACCATAATCTACTGGTGCCAAAACCGCCCTGTAGCCCAATTCTTTAACCAATTGATACCACTCTTCTGGATTACTATAAGGTCTTTCTATAGCCCCGCCAATCCTCATAATTATCTCTCCTTTATCTTGTGTGTAGTTTATTTACGCGGTTTCAAAAAATAACCTATACAGTATTTAGGTCATAAAGCCCATTATGGAAGACTAAAGCTTCCATACAGAGGAACATTATTTTGCAATGCAAAAATGTAAATCTAAATTTTGAAACCGCAGTTGACCAGTTATTTTTTTGGAATCACATTATTTTTATGCCAAATTACCGACGGGTCAATGTTCATAATATCGGGCGAACACGTTTTTGCCATCACCCCGGCTAATTCTTCTGTCATTTTTATAATCTGTTTTTTCACACCTTCAGCTCCGTTTTCTCCTAAAGGTTTCATGATTACTCTACCTGCTGATACTGCAGTAGCCCCTAAAGCAAGTGCTTTAAACACGTCCATGCCACTTATAATTCCACAGTCAACAAAAATCGGAATTTTGCCGTCAATCACCTTAGCTATCTTAGGTAATATCATTAACGGTGGAACAGCGTATTTTATAATTCCATGATGGTGAGAAATAACGATTCCCTGAGCACCTGCTTCTAAAGACTTATAAGCATCCTGTTCGCTCAAGACACCTTTAATAATAAAAGGCAAATGTGTAGCTTTTATAAATTCTTTAATTTCGTTAAGGGTTTTAGATGTCATTTTCGTTCCAAAAACATCGTCATATTGTCCATTTTCCGAAAAAGAATGATCCACATCCATACCAACGGCCATTACTCCACATTTCTGTGCATGTTCAATTCTATGAAAAATATAGTCGTTATCGGCATAGGGTTTTATAATTTTTATTGTTCTAGCTCCTGTAGCAACAATGCCCTCAAGTTCTGCTTCATCTCCCATACCTACCCAGTTGACCGCATTTGCAGCTAAAGCACCTTTAGCCATTTCTGCCAGTCCATTTTTGTGAACATTGTTCAAATGGGATAGTGCTGCCATCATAACGGGAGTATCAAAATTTTCTCCATATAGTTTTAGCTTTGTTGAAGGTATTACAGAATCAATATTTCGCATTTCAACCAGCAATGAATCGAAATAGTCTCTGGTAATCTCATCAGAGTTCCCTGCATTTTTTCTTTGGTCCTTATTTTCCATGTATAATGCCCCTTTCGATAATATAGTTTGTATAATTATATTTTGTTATACAATCTATTGCTAAAATTCTGAAAGCAACTTATTTATTATCCTTGTATTTATTATACCATTCATTAATCCTTCACCTCAAACATACTTTGTGAATATAATATAGTGGTGATAGTTATGGAAAATATAAATCGAGATTATGCAAAAATAAAAATAGGATCTTTGTGTATGGAAATAGAAAAAGAATATTGCTATAATAAACCCCATGAGCTACATGTAATAGTCCCCCATGTTGTTCAAAAAAAGACAATAATAAAAGATGGCACAACAAAAATTAAAGAGGATATTTATGAAAGTATTACAATAGTTGATAGTCCTCAACATAAGCCTATCGACAGCTAGCGTTTTTTCTTCATTTCATAAGGCAAAATCAAAAAAATAACTGATCAACTGGAGTTTCAAAAATTTGATTGCCGTTTTTTGCAAAGCAAAATAATGCACCTATGATTGAAAGCTTAAAAGCTTCCATAATGGGCTTTGTAACAAAAATAATGAATATGTATTTTTTGAAACCCCCTAAATGAGCTCTTTTAGCTAAAACTTAAAATGGTGGTTTTAAATTTACACTTTATTCATCTGAAGATTCTTAGAGTTAATCTGCTTTTCTCTCCTAATTTAAAATCTGATATAGAATAACTCCTGACAATTATATCAAAATTGTCAGGAGTTTATTCATCCACTTATAAACTATTGTGCCATAAACATTTCTATATCATTATCCACTGTACCAATACCTGCAATACCAAATTTATCAACTAGAACTTTTGCCACATTTGGAGATAAAAATCCAGGTAGTGTAGGTCCAAGATGGATATCCTTAACACCTAAATACAACAGTGCCAAAAGTACAATTACAGCTTTTTGCTCATACCATGCAATGTTATATGCAATTGGAAGCTTGTTTATATCATCTAAACCAAATACTTCTTTAAGTTTTAGCGCTATAACCGCTAAGGAGTATGAATCATTACATTGTCCTGCATCTAGCACCCTTGGAATACCACCTATATCCCCCAACGGAAGTTTGTTATACCTATACTTTGCACAACCTGCAGTAAGAATTACTGTATCCTTTGGAAGTTTTTTAGCAAACTCTGTATAGTATTCTCTTGATTTCATCCTACCGTCACATCCAGCCATTACAAAAAACTTTTTAATAGCACCAGATTTAACAGCATCAACCACTTTATCTGCCAAGGCAACAACTTGTGAGTGAGCAAATCCTCCAACAATATTCCCCGTTTCAATCTCTGTTGGTGCCTCACATTTCTTAGCCATTTCCATTACAGCTGAAAAATCTTTTTTACCATTATGGTCAGCTTCAATATGTGTACATCCAGGATAGCCTGATGCTCCAGTAGTAAATATTCTCTCTCTTATTTCTTCACTCTTTGGTGGTACAATACAATTTGTTGTAAACAATATCGGACCATTAAAGGTCTCAAATTCTTGAATTTGCTTCCACCATGAGTTTCCATAATTCCCAACAAAATTATCATACTTTTTGAAAAATGGATAGTAATGTGCAGGCAGCATTTCTCCATGAGTATATACGTCAATACCGGTTTCTTTTGTCTGTTCTAAAAGCTGTTCAAGATCTTTAAGATCATGTCCTGAAATCAAAATACCGGGATTTTTTCCAACACCAATATTGACACTTGTAATTTCAGGATTTCCATACTTTGATGTGTTCGCTTCATCAAGAAGTGCCATTGTAGACACACCAAATTCACCTGTTTTCAAAGTTAAAGCTACCAATTCATCAGCCGACAATGTGTTATCTAAAGTAGCCACTAAAGCTTCATAAATAAAACTATATATCTGTGGATTTTCCTTTCCTAAGTTAAGTGCATGTTCCGCATATGCTGCCATACCCTTTAGACCATATATTATCAACTCTCTCAATGAACGTATATCTTCATTTTCAGTAGCAAGCACACCAACTTTAGAAGCTTTTTTTAGCATAGAAGCTCTATCTGTCACTTCAAAATTTGCAGCATCCTCTAGTTGTACTTCAGATATTTTCTTTTTCAAATCATTTCTTAAGGAAATCATATTTTCAACTTGTTTTTCTATCGCATTTTTATCAAAATTTGCGTTTGTAATTGTCATAAATAAACTTTTTACAACTTCATGATTAACATTTCCAATGTTTTTTGCATCTAATTTTCCTTTAACAATCACCTCGGATATTCCTTTAGTTGTATAAATCAATAAATCCTGTAGCTTTGCAACCTCTTCATTTTTACCACAGACACCTTTAATTTCACATCCTGTGCCCTTTGCACATTCTTGACACTGATAACAAAACATACTCATAACATTAGACCCTCCTATAATTTAATTTTTTGGTGCAGGAGCTTTCACAACTACCAGCTCAAGCACTTTATCATCACTGTTTTTTACATTCATTTTTGTGTTAAAAGGTATCTTAAGTATTGAACCCTCACTATATTGATGAACCTCTTGCTCATTTAATCTGATTGATAATGTACCCCTTAAAACGGTCATGTAAACAGTTGAATTTGAATAATGTTCTGGTAGTCCTTCATCTCTATTAAAAATCATGTGGATGTAATGCACATTTTCATCCATAATGATTTTTTCTACAGTTTTTTCATCACCTAAAGTCATATTAAATACTTGCTCAATCATTTTTTCAGCCCCTTTCGTTTGTTGTTGAGTATAGTATAATACAGTTTTTTTGCATAGTCCGTTGTATATACAACAGATTGTGCTTCTTTTATAAATAACACCATTTTATTATCAACATCATTTAATTATATATAAACCTATTGATAGAATTTATTTACTATTTCAATAAAATTGCTATGCTCATGACTTAAAAACCCTTAATTTGGCAGTGCTAATTGGTGATACTGCAATTTTGGGAACTATTATTAAGGTTGTACCCACCTCGTTTTAGTGTCAAACGACTCCATTCGAAGACCTTCGCATAGAATCTGTAAGCCTCGGCTTGATAATTTTTCGCCGCGTCTTAAGGACCTCCTGTCCTAGACGCTAAAAATGCCGTCCTTGGCATTTTTGCTTCAAATTATCAAGCTCTCAAGCAACAGCTTCTAATGCTCAGGTCTAAGAATTGCGCCATTTGACACTAAAACAGGTTCTACCTTTAATTAGGTTTTTTATTCGATGTTTTATTTGTGCTACTTATTCAGTATTGCTTTTACACTTTCTAGGTGTTTTGTGGGTTTGTGTATACTTAAGAAGTGGTGTAGAAACTTATAGCTTTAGCAGGACATTTTTTTGTTACTTCGGCCACTGCCAACTCTACTTCTCTTCCGTCAGGATTCTCTCTTACAACCACCGCTTTTTTATCCTCCATTTTAAAGTACTCAGGCATTCTATTTGCACACATTCCACAGCCTATACAATACTCGTCCCTTATTGATATAATTCCCTCTTCAATTTCAACTTCATTCTTTGGCAAATCTTTATTCTTTACAAATATATTTGTGATATACGCCATAATGAAAATAGCCAGCACCGTAAGAACCCATCTTATCGCCATAAAACTTACTCCAAGAAACTTTGCCTCATTAGCAAGCATTGGAACCTTTATAACTGCCCAAGCACTCAAAATAATTACTATATTTGATATACTAGCACCTTTTTTATGCATTGTTTTACCAATAGGAAAAGCTGCATAAATAGGCCCTGCAGAAACACTTCCTAAAACTAACGCCAGCACATTTCCCTTAAATCCAGAATCTTTACCAAAGCTTTTCATTATAACTTCTTTTGGTACCAACGCCTCTAAAACAACAGTCAAAAGGAAAATCACAGGCATAATCATAACCATCTCTTTTAGATAATACACACTATTACCAACTGCTTTAGACGCTTTATCCGGTGAAACAATCAAAAGTAGTAAATATATAAATCCAATAATAAATAGTAGTTTATTTTTCTTAATTATTTTTATCGCTTTCATAGAATCACCCCCATCGTTAATGCAATAAGAACAGCAAATACAAAACTCAGTCCATTTCTAATCAGCGTAAATTTCAGACCAAATTCTTTCTTTTCAAGTGGAAATGTAACTACACCCACCATCGTTAAAGTTGTTAGGAATGCCACTGAAGGTATAATATGTGCCCCAGAGTCGACAAAAGAACCCACTAATGGAAATGCAACAAACGCAGGTATAAGTGTAACACTTCCGACAAAAGCCGATGTCACAGTGGACATCAAAGAATTTGCACCTCCTAAAACTGTTTTTATTGTCTCAGGAGGGATAAAAGTTAAAATAAGACCTATTAAAAATATAATCGCAACAATGTCTCCCATCATGCCTCCCATAATACCTCTAGCTGCCTTCATTGAATCAAACGTTTTTTTCTTATCTTTAACAAGGGACATTACTGTTAAAATTATTGCTATAACCCAAAATATTATTGTAAATATATCCATATTAAACCTCCTATACTTGATATATTTTAATTATAAACATATAATAAATAAAAAGGTGTTACCAATGTAACACTTACACCGAAAGGGAAAATTTTTATGCATAAATATATGGATCTGATAGAGAAAACACCATTTTTAGAATCACTGAAAACCAATGATATCACTCGGCTTTTAGATGATAGAAGCTTTAAAACATCCATGTACAGCAAAAACAGTGTAGTTCATTTTGAAGGTGAGGAGTGCCAAAAACTAGAAATAGTACTTTTGGGTAAAGTAGTAGTGGAAAGAATTGATGAGTCAGGCTCTCTCATGACTATTGCTGAATTCTTTGATGATGATATGATAGGCGGCAATTTACTTTTTTCAAAAAAACCTTTTTATCCAATGACTATTACTACCAAGCAAAGCTCCTTAATTTTAGAAATTGATAAAGGTTGTCTATTTGACCTTTTTTCCAGCAACCAAGAATTCTTAAGGTGCTACCTCGAATTTGTATCAGACCACGCAACTATTTTAGGTGATAAAATCAAACACTATGTAAACAGAACAATAAGAGAACGCCTATTAAACTTTCTTAATTACGAAAGTCAAAAGCAACACTCAAATCATATAAAACTAAATATGACAAAAAAAGAATTAGCAGAAAAAATCGGAGTTCAACGTACTTCTCTGTCAAGGGAATTGTCCAAAATGAAAAAAGAAGGATTAATTTTATTTGATGCACATTATATTACCATTTTAAAATAGTTATAGTTAACTGTACGTTCTCTTAGGCTCGGGGCTTTAGTTATTGGCATTACGATACACTACATAAAAGTTAAAAAATTTATTACAGTATATTTTTTGACTTTTATAGTCAGATGTCTATTATTTCTCGAAAAATAGAATTAATACACCTCCTCATTTGACACAAAAACAGGTCCTAAGCGTAATTTAATTCAACTCACAGTGCTTGTATAGGAAAATACAAATCACACTCACAATATTTCTTATTACAACGTGCATAATTTATATATTCGAAACGAAAATTTTCTTTTAGACAAAATTCAACTGTCGTCATCCATTTTGTACGTACAAAACTCATAAGCTCACTAAGATTCTTATTTGAAAGTTCTTCCGGTCTGTGAAGCCCCATATATGTAAAAACTCCATATTTATGAGCCGGTATACGTTTAACTGTCATCCCGGGAGGAATAATACTTGAATCATCTACTTTGATGGAGGGCTGATAATATGTATAAGCTAATTTTTCTTTTGGAATTAAAGTGTATCCATAATACACATCTTTTTCAACAGGATTGATTACTTTCGGACGATATTTATAAAAAAACTCAACTCCTAACCGATTAGCCGTTTGGTTACGTTTATTATCTTCAATATTCACTTTATATGAATTCCCCGCAATTGTAAAAGTTGGAAGTACCATTACAGATTTCATGAAGATCAACCCCTTACCTGCTTGGTTCAGAAAATCAGCATTAAAACGATCGAGAATGTTGAGAGCCACTGGATTCTTACGCCATTTTGATGGAGTTATAGAAAACTCATCTTTAAAAACACGATTAAAGGTTCGTTCTGAGCCAAAACCATATTTGTCGGAAATAAAATCAATCGAATTTATAGGGCTTATAAGGTCAGCCAAGGAGGCAGCAATACGACGTCTTCTGACGTATTCCATAATACCTGTTCCGGTAGCACCTTTCCAAATTCGAAGTAAATGAAATTTTGATATATTGACATTTTCCGAAATGGTATCAAGAGTCAACTCGTCACAGAGATGGTACTCAATATAATCAGTAGTATCTTTAATTATTTTCAACAAATAATGTTCCATATCTCCTCATCCGCAATTTTTGTCCTGTTTGCTGTACGATTTCTTTGTATAATGATTATAGCATATAGATATTATGCTAAATAGGACAAAAATTGCTAAGAAGTCAACTAGTTTAACTACAGTTAGGGAGTTTCAAAAAACACATATTCAATATTTCATGTACAAAGCCCATTATGAAAGCTTTTAAGCTTCCAAGTGTGGGAACATTATTTTGCAAAGCAAAAAATGTGAATTAGTTTTTTTGAAACACCAATTGATAAGTTTTTTAGAAATCAACTAAAAGGAGAAATGTGTTATGAAGGAAAGTGAACAGTCAGCATTAAAGATACGTTTTGAAAATGCTATTTACCAATTCATTGATAAGATTAAAGACGATGTCAACGTCATTGCTGTTATACTTGGTGGTAGTGTTGCTTATGATGTAATCTGGGAAAAGAGCGATGTTGATTTGACAGTAATCGTCCGAGACCAACATTTGAATCACTATAATGTTAGTATTGATGAGGATGGCATTACCTTTAATATGTACATAGTACCAAGGAGCTCCTTTAGAAGATTTATCGAACATGAAACAGGAGGTTCCTTTTTGCAATCCTACTTAGCAAACGGAAAAATTGTATACTCAACAGAAGATAGTTTCTACGAATTTTTTGACGATATAAAACAAATTGGTGAAGATGATAGGGCTATATCTGCCTTACACCTTGCTTCGCAATTGATTTCAACCATGCATAAAGTTCAGAAATGGATGAATGCGCGAAAAGACTTGACATATGCTCAGTATTACTTTTTAAAGATGGCAGAAACAATAGCCAACATGGAATTGTGTATTCGTGGAATACCTTCTTCTAGAAGCGCCATTCAAAAAGCAATTGATCTAAACCCTGAAATAATGAAAGTATTCTATAGCAAGCCAATGACACATCTGCTTACTAAAACTGAATTGACAAGCGGGCTGAACCAATTGGATAAATATATAGAAGATAAAATGTCACTGTTTAAAAAGCCAGTTCTTGAATATCTTTCAGATGAGCAAGTGAAAACAGTGTCAATGATTGCTAAGCGATTTGGTGTAGATAGTCATAATATAGTCGATGTGTTGGAGTATATGTATGAAAGAGGTATAATCGAAAAGGTAACCCAAATGATCAAACTAACACCAAAAAGTCGTTTATCTGTTGAAGAAATCAGTTTTATATATTTTCCTTGAGCTATGAGAAATATTATTTTATTATATAAAAAAATAACCTATATGTTTCTCAATAGTAATATTGCAATAAGTCAGTATCAAATAACTGATCAACCGGAGTTTCAAAATATTTGATTTATATTTTTGCTTAGCAAAATAATGTTCCTATACTTGGAAGCTTAAAAGCTTCTATAATGGACTTTGATCATAAAATATTCAATATGTATTTTTTGAAACTCCATAAAAGGAGCGTGAAATATGTCTATACGAACTACAATTGAAGTGTCTGGTGCAAAACAAAATAACCTAAAAAATATTTCGGTGGAAATTCCAAGAGACAAGTTAACCGTTATAACTGGCGTATCCGGCTCAGGCAAGTCATCACTTGCATTTGATGTGATTTACGGCGAAGGCCAACGACGCTTTCTAAACTCAATTTCAACCTTTGCCAAAAGCCGTATCAGCCAATTAAAAAAGGCAAAAGTTGACTATGTTCGAGGGCTATCCCCTGTTATTGCCATCGAACAAAAAAAAAGCAACAATAATCCCCGTTCTACCGTAGGTACAGTTACCGATATTAACGACTATTTGCGGCTTTTATTTTCAACTGCAGGTATCGGAAGATGTCCTGAATGCTCTCAACCATTGAAACAACTTTCAGCTGCACAAATAGCAGAACATATCATGACTCTTCCGATGGGAACAAAAGTTGAACTTAGAGCTCCAGTATATAAAACTTTCGCAGAGAACTACTCTTATACCTTTCATCAATTACGTGAAAAAGGTTACAAAAATTTAATAGTAGATGGTGAACCTTTCTCATTATCTAATAAACGGGAGTTGGACGAGAACAAAAACTATTGTATTGAACTGATCATTGATAAATTTACTTTAAAACATGATTCTTATATACAATTGACCAAATCCATAGAAGCCGCTATGCTGACCTTAGACGAGGATATCATGATCAAGGTTGAAGTAATAGGTGATTTTGATAACTCCTTTTATACGGAATTTGCCTGTCCTGATCATCACTATTTTTTATGTGAAATGCAGCCTTTCCACTTTTCTTTTAACACACCACCAAGTGCTTGCCACACCTGTATGGGAGTGGGAATGGCCTATGTGGTAGAGCCCCGCTTTCTCATCGTTGCACCTCAAAAGAGCATTAATGACGGTGCATTTAAAAGCACAGTATATAATGCCTCGGGTAAAGATAACTATAAAACGGTATTAATGTACAGTCTGTCTCAAAAATACAACTTCAGCCTCGATACCCCCTTCAATGAACTGCCAAAGGAAATCGTCGAAATCTTGCTTTATGGGACAAAAGGTGAGACAGTTGAGATGCTTAAGCCTCCCTATTCAAAAAAACGTAATTGGTTGGTAGGAAGGCACAGACCCTTCCATGGTTTTGTACACGAATTTGAAAGCTGGTATAAACACTATATTCACAGAACAGCAAGTTCTGAAGCATTTGAGCCCTCTTTCATTAAGGAATGTATGATCGAGAAAATATGTCCCGAATGTCAGGGAGCAAGAATCAAACCTCAAAGACTAAAAATTACAGTATGTGGTAAAAATTTTCATGAATTAAGCCAAATGCAGCTTCCAGATCTTCTCAATTTTTTGGAAGGACTTCATTTTGATCAAGATATTGAAGATGTGGCATCTACAATTGTTCGAGAAATAAGCACTCGGCTCAGACTATTGATTGATATAGGTTTGCATTATATCAACCTAGGAAGAAGAAGTGATAGCATTTCCGGTGGCGAAATGCAACGCATCAAGATGTCTACACAGATTAGCAGCGAATTGATGGGCATGCTTTATGTCATGGACGAACCTAGTATCGGGCTGCATCCTAGAGATTCGAAACGAGTTATTGAAACAATGAAAAAGTTACGTGACTTAGGTAACACAGTCATTGTTGTAGAGCACGACCTAGACACAATAATGAGTGCCGACCATATAATTGAAATTGGTCCCGGCCCCGGTATACATGGTGGTCAAATCGTTGCTCAAGGTCAGGTAGATGATATTATTAATGTAAACGATTCTATTACTGGCAGATACCTATCCGGTATGTCAAAAATTCCAGTACCGAAAAAACGCTGTGCCCTCGGCGATCACTTCTTGTCCATACAAGGTGCAAGAGAAAACAACCTCAAAAATGTTGACCTTGATATACCCCTTGGAGTTTTTGTTTGCGTTACAGGCGTCTCTGGTTCAGGCAAAAGTTCTATGATAAACGAAATACTCTATAAACAATTAAAAATAGATAAAACTGGTGCACGAATAGAATCTGGCAAACATGATTTTTTATTCGGTTATGATCTAATCAATAACGTCATAAATATTGACCAAACACCCATAGGAAGAAACAGTAAATCCAACCCTTCAACATATATAGGTATATTTGATAAAATACGAAAGTTGTTTGCCAAACAACCAGAAGCAATAGATCGTGGATATAAGGAAATTGACTTCAGTCTGACCCATGCAAACGGTACACGTTGTGAACACTGCTCAGGAAACGGAACTATTGTTACCAACCTTCAGTTTATGGCAGATATTGAAACACTCTGCCCTGTTTGCAAGGGTATGCGATTTTCGCTGGAAGGGCTGGAAATCAAATATAAAGGAAAGAACATTGCCGAAGTACTCGATATGACAGTTGAAGAAGCAAAAGAATTCTTTGACGACAATCGTTACCTAAAACATAAACTCGGTATTATAAGTGAACTAGGTCTTGGTTATATGAGACTAGGTCAAAGTTCTACTACCTTGTCCGGAGGAGAAGCTCAAAGAGTAAAATTAGCCTATGAATTGTCAAAAATTAAAAAAGGCGCACATAATCTGTATATTTTGGACGAACCCACAACAGGCCTTCATCTATCGGATATTCAAAAATTATTGGACTGCCTTAAAAAACTTGTAGGTATAGGTCATTCGGTTATTGTGATTGAGCATCATTTGGATGTAATCAAGTCAGCAGATTATATAATTGATATGGGTCCTGAAGGTGGAAATGAAGGTGGATATATTGTAGCAGAAGGAACTCCCGAACAAGTAGCAAAAGTAAAAACATCACATACGGGGAAATATTTGAGGGAAGTCCTATAAACAAACTGCCCCTTTTCCACTTCTTTGGAACAATGTGAAAGAAAGAAAAACTGAGGGACTCGATGTCCCTCAGTTTTATTTCAAATCTTTTCTGCACTTAACCTTTCAGAAAGCAGCTTTATATTCTGCTCAATCTTATCTATAATTTTCTTAAACTCCTCATCGCTTTTTCCGGTAGGGTCATCAAGGCCCCAATCCTCCCGGTGTTTACATGGAAGGTACGGACAGTTTACATTACACCCCATTGTAATAACAACATCCACTGGAGGGATATCTGATAAAAGCTTTGAGCGCTGAGTTTTCTCCATATCAATGGAGAACAATTCTTTCATCAACCTTACTGCATCCTGATTTATCTTTGGTTTTGTTTCAGTTCCCGCCGAATAACTCTCGAATACATCCTCTGCCAAATGCTTGCCTAGCGCTTCCGCTATCTGACTGCGACATGAATTGTGAACACATACAAATGCTACCTTTGGTTTATTTTTTGTCATAAAAACTACTCCTCCTAAATTTTCTTTATCCCTAATTTAATTGGGACTGTGAATTAAAAAAAGTCCTGTAACCAAGTTGAAGCAAAATAATAACTGAAAGTGCAACAGTACCAAAAATCCCAAACATAATAGCTATCTGATAAGCAATAGCCGTTGTCGGTGAAGTTCCCGACAGGATTTGTCCTGTCATCATTCCCGGCAAAAACACTATTCCCATACCCAACATAGAATTAACCGTGGGCATTATAGCCGCATCAAAAGTACTATTAATAATAGTTTTCGATGCGTTCTTTGGTGTAGCACCTAGAATAAGAGCTTCTTCAATTAGACTTTTTTGTGTAGACATTCCTTCAATAAGCGATTTGACACCAAGAGATATCCCTGTCATAGAATTACCTATAAACATTCCTGCTATAGGTACAAAATATTGAGGTGTATACCATGGCGAAATCCTTACAACGATAAACAAAAAATATATAAGGCAAGACAGTGTCCCTACACTAGTTGAAATCGCTATAACCCTTTTGAGGGATTTTGACAATTTGCCTCTAAATTTTTTATATATAGTATATATAGAAAAAGCCTCCATCAAAATAATTATTCCAATAGTAATAAAAGGGCTTGGATTTTTAAATACATATACAAGAACATACCCAGTCAAAACTAACTGCAACGTCATTCTGACAGAAGAAATAATAATCTCCTTCTCCTTGTTTATTCCCCTTATCCTCACAATAGCAATGACTACCAAAACAAAAATATAGGCGACGGCCACCTGACCTATAGATAAATTAATGATTCCGTCCATTATCCTGCCTCCTTCTTGACTTTCCCTTCAGATATTTCAATAATAACATCAGAATATTTATTTGCAACTGCTTTAGAGTGGGTAACCATAACAATTGTCTTTCTGTCCTTTCGAGCATATTGTATCAACATTTGAATAAGAACATCTTCAGTTTCATCATCTAGAGCCGATGAGGGTTCATCAAGAAGATATACACTTGGATTCAAAATCAATATTCTTGCTAATGCTAATCTTTGCTTTTCTCCACCAGAGAGGGTATTAGCAGGTATATCAAGATCTTTATTGAGCTTAACCTTATCTAATGTCTCTTTTAAAACTCCATCATTCATAAGCCTTTTACCTTGAAAAATCAATCCTGCATTAAGATTATCCCGTATACTCCCATCAAAAATAGCAGGATTTTGAGTTAGCATTAGAACTTCCCTTCTATGAAGCACCGAATCAATATTGTGTAAATTCTTTCCTTTGTATAGTATTTTTCCATACGTCGGAGATATCAACTTATTGAGCATTTTTAAAATTGTTGTCTTACCACTTCCACTCGTTCCTACAAGCGTTGTTATTCTTTTTTCTTCAATTTGCAACTTGGGAACATCTATAATATTTTTAAATTTTACATCCTTAAACTCAAACATTATCTCCCCCCTATCTATGCTTATCTACATTAAATTAAAATTTTTGTCATGTAAAGTTAAGTAAATAACTGGTCAGCTGGAGTTTGAGAATTTGTTTTTCATCTTTTTCATAGCAAAACAACATTCCTATGTTTAGATGCTTGAAAGCTTTCATAGGCTTTACAACAATAATATTTAACCTTTAAAACTCCCTCATATGCTAACTATTACCCTAATTATTATACCATTAAACTATTATTGCAACTTTACAACCTAATGATTTTTCTTATCTACCTTTAATTAGCTTTATTGTTCGTGTTTTATTGGTGTCTCTTTTTTATTATTGCTTTTTATAAGTTCTATGTATCTTATAAGTTACTATACTCCAAAATACATGTAACATAAAAAAACTTATCAACAATGTGTTCACACATTATCAACAAGTTTTCCACAGTATATAGGGAGTTTTAAATAAGTACATACTCAATAATTTGAACACAAAGTCTATTAAATCAACTTTTTTGAAACTCTAGTAAATCATTTTTTTTGATTTTATATATCATAAAATTCAAATACATTCAATTTGATGTTGCCTATCCTTTTAATAATTTCTGTTTTTAGACGAAATATATAAATTCCCTATTGAGTCAAGTCCTGCATAGAATACATCCTCTATTCGGGTAAAGTTGTTTTCTCTAAGTTTCCCCATTAACCAATCCTTATTTAGCATTACATTCTTTAAGTTATCCTCCATTAACTCGCCATCAATTATGATATCCTTGGTAACACCTGCATATGTTGTCGAAATATTCAAATCCGAAGGTGTAACAGCCTGCTTCTGTGATTTTTTCAAAACAGACAGTTTGCCATCTGTCTCAAACATTGCAAACTCAACATCTGCAATGTTGTAAGCATTTTTTTCTCTTAAAAGCATCATCAGATTATCTATAGTCAACCTAGTTTTTAATAAATTATCTTCAATAATCTTACCGTTCTCAACTACAGTTACAGGTTCAGGGTTTGTCAACTTTCGTATGAAAAGGCTCTTAACATGCGAAAAATCTAAAGTTACAGTTATTAAAGCAAGAACAATTAATACCGTTATACCAGAAACTATAGGTTTTTTCTGACTCACAGATAAGTTTGCAGCTACAGATCCCACAATGACACCTACAACAAAATCGAAAAAGGTGATTTGGGATATCATTTTTCTCCCCATAATTCTTGTTAGAAACAAAAGTAAAAAATACGCAACTAATACTCTTATACTTGTATACGCAATTTCCTGTAACATAATGTAGTATCTCCTCTTTCATAGAGTTAGGCAAAATCAAATAAATAACTGAGCAACTGGAGCTCAAAAAATTCAATGCCATTTTTTGGATAGTAAAATAATATTCCTATGATTGGAAGCTTAAAAGCTTCCATGGAGGGATTTATGCCTAAATTATTGAATATGTATTTTTTGAAACTCCCTTATTATTTTGTTCATAAGCTATTATTCCCATCTAAATGTTTATTAGTAATGTTTTTCAAAAAAATTTTTTAGTCAATATTTATAGTTTTAAGCTAATAATGAAGCAAAACAGCTTCAAACATCGGGACATTATTTTGAAAAGCAAAAAATGTAAATCAGTTTTTTGAAAGACCAATTGACCAGCTATTTCTTTAGAGACCGCCTAATTAACTTTAATTTACTATATGATAAATAAAAATGTAAACTCAGAATCCTCTAAATAAACAACAGTAAACTTACTGCCATAACCATCATTCCACCTATCATTCCATAGATTGAAAGATGCGGTTCGCCATATTCCCTTGCTGTCGGTAAAAGTTCATCTACTGAAATAAACACCATGATTCCTGCCACTGAAGCGAATAACACTCCAAATACAACATCGTTAAAAAATCTAAATAGTATCAAATACCCAATAACAGCACCTAGTGGCTCCGATAAACCCGATAGAAATGAAAGTTTGAATGCTTTTTTCTTATCTCCTGTAGCATAGTAAACCGGTATTGAAACCGCAATCCCTTCCGGAATATTATGGATTGCTATCGCAACTGCAATAGCTATTCCAAGTGAAGGGTCTTTAATCGCTGATGTAAAAGTTGCCAAACCTTCAGGAAAATTGTGGATAGCTATTGCAAGAGCAGTAAACATCCCCATTCTCATAAGCTTACTTTTATTGTTATTTTCAGATTTATCATAAATGTCTTCAACTTTTTTGAGCTCATGGGGGTTTTCATCTGAGGGAACAAACTTATCAATAACAGCAATCAAGAATATACCTCCAAAAAACGCTCCCACTGTAGCCCAAGAACCTCCTGCTTCACCTAATACTTCAATAAGGGATTCTTTAGCTTTTCCAAATATATCAATCATGGAAACATAAATCATTACTCCTGCTGAAAAACCAAGTGCAACAGATAAAAATTTTGTATTAGTCTTTTTTGTAAAAAACGCAAGAACACTACCTATTCCTGTTGACAAACCTGCAAATAGTGTAAGTACAAAAGCAAACACAATACTTTGTACACCCATATATAGTTACCTCCGTCTAATTTTTCTACAGTATTTATACCCTAATATCTTCTTTCACAATCAACTTAGATTTAAACTTTTTCCATTACATGTTCTCTTAGGGAGTTTCAAAAAATACATACTCAATAGTTTAAGAACAAATCCCTTCAAATCGAATTTTTTGAAACTCCAGTTGCTCAGTTATTTATTTGACTTTGCCTTATATCAAAGCTTATTATATTTTATAGATTCTTCAACAAAACATCTTTTTTAAACATTTCAAACTCTTTTATGATTTTTGGGTTCGATTCAAGAAATCTGGTTAATAAATCAATATTTTTCAAGGTATTAGCACTTATATTGTGCTCTATCAACTCTGTCTCTATCAGTAAATCATCAATAATTCCTATGCTTTTCAGAAATTTCTCAATAATATTGTGCCTATCGAGAAGAAACTTACCATATTTTTTTCCTCTCTCGGTCAAAAAAATTATACCATATTTTTTATAATTTAGAAATGCCAGTTGTGTGAGCTTCTGAACCATTTTTGTAGCAGACGAAGGTCTTACATTTAAGAGCTCTGCCAAAGCATTTATTCGCATATATCCTTCATCTTGGATATTTCTGTAAATCATTTCAAGATAATCTTCCATGGCAGGTGTAAGAAGTTTATCTTCTCGTGCTAGCAATTGATATCCTCGTACTGTATGGAAATCATTATTTTGCATATTTATCACACTCCTATTAATATAAGAAATACTTTTACCTAGATTAGACCATTTCAAAAAATAACCTATACAGTATTCAGAAAGTTTCAAAAAAATACATATTCATCATTTCAGTTACAACGACCTTAATGTAAGCATTTAAGCTTACAAGCACAGGAACATTATTTTGCTATGCAAAAAATGCTAATCAAGTTTTTTTGAAACTCCAGTTGCTCAGTTATTTATTTGATCTTATCTCAAATCACAACTCCCATCTTGGAAGCCTAAAGCTTCCAAACAGAGGCACATTATTTTATAATTGATGATTTTTGTTCCACTTCTTTCTAACAAAAATCCCCTTATTTTAAATGTATTCGTAACACTACTATTTTATATTTCATATATTAGTCTAGGGTGAAAGTTTTTCCCGCTCCTAAAATCATTGATATAAATACTGAACATAACTATGTTGGAGGATTGAATTATGAACAACCAATACATTCCATTAAATTCATTACCATTAGATAAAATAGCAAAAGTCAAAGCTCTTACTTCTGACGGAGACATTCGCAGAAGAATGCTTGATCTTGGACTGATCTCAGGCACTATTGTTGAAGCTTTGCAAAAAAGCCCATCTGGTGATCCTACTGCATATAATATTCGTGGTGCAGTAATAGCTTTACGCTCGGAAGAAGCTAGTAAAATCATCGTTGAAACCCAATAAAAAACAACCTATACAACATTCAGTTTACAAGACCTATCATGGAAGCTTAAAAACTCCCATGATATGAATATTGTTTTACAGCAACAGATTGCAATTTATTTGAAATGATAGTTAGGAACAATTAAAAATATAAGTTCCAACTCTGGGATAACGAAAAAACTTGATTTGATAATGTTTCACAATATGAGGATAGGAAGTTATTTTTTCGTTATCCCTTAACCAGTTATTTTCTGAAAACAACCTAAAAAAGTCATAGTTAAAGAGGAGGATTTCAAATATGGGACTTACCAATCAATCTACTGGCACTAGTATACTAGGCAATGAACTTCAAATTGAGTATACTAAGACAGACGACAGAATCATTGCCCTAGCAGGAAACCCAAACGTAGGAAAAAGCACTGTTTTTAACAATTTGACAGGCATGAACCAGCATACAGGAAACTGGCCAGGGAAAACAGTTAGCAATGCTCAGGGAAAATACCATCACAAGGACAAGGATTTTATTATGGTAGATTTACCCGGCACTTACTCACTAATGGCTAATTCAGCTGAAGAAGAGGTTGCAAGAGATTTTGTCTGCTTTGGAAAACCTCACGCTACCGTTGTAGTCGTCGATGCAACCTGTCTTGAAAGGAACTTAAACCTTGTCCTTCAAACATTAGAAATCACTGATAAGGTTGTTGTATGTGTCAACCTTATTGATGAGGCAAAAAGAAAGAAGATAAACATCAACTACAATGAATTATCAAAACGATTGGGAGTACCTGTAATCCCCACTAATGCTAGGAATAATAAGGGTCTGAAAGAATTAATGAATACAGTTTATGACGTTGCCAACAAGCATATAGCAACAAAACCTATTGATATTACATATGACGATGCAATTGAAAAGGCCATAAAAATGCTTCAGCCAAAAATCTGGGAACTAGTAGATGGAAAAATTAATAACCGATGGGTAGCACTCAAACTTTTAGATGGAGATACTACACTATTAAAATCGTTAGACAAATACTTAAAACTTAATCTCATGGACAATATTGAACTGTTTGAACTTCTTGATAAATCAAAAAAATTCCTTGTCGAAAATGGAATCAAGCCTGACCAACTGCGTGATAGAATAGTATCAAAACTTGTTGGCATAGCAGAGGATATAAGTAGAGATACGGTAACTTTCCAAAACAAACAGTATAATTATATGGATAGAAAAATTGACAGTATACTTACTTCGAGAATCTTTGGTATTCCAATTATGCTGTGTCTTTTAGCGTTTATTTTTTGGCTTACTATTCAAGGTGCAAATGGACCTTCAGCTTTAATTGCCAATTTTCTTTTTGGAATTGAGGCTAAACTTACATATCTGTTTATGTCAGCAGGTTCACCCCAATGGCTGCATGGAATATTAATCCTTGGTATGTATCGCACCTTAGCTTGGGTAGTTTCGGTTATGCTTCCACCAATGGCAATATTTTTCCCTTTGTTCACATTACTTGAAGACTTAGGCTACTTACCTAGAATTGCCTTTAACCTTGACAATTTCTTCAAAAAAGCTTGTGCCCATGGAAAGCAAGCTTTGACCATGTGCATCGTCAAACAGAAACTGTAAAACATTATATTATCTTTGAACTTAATTATATTAGCAATTTCAAAGAAGTTTAATAGTTTAATCTTTTTTAGAAAGGCAATTATAGTACCAATTACCTTATTTGCGCAACTTAAATGTTTTTGGTGCAATCTTGTAAACTAAGATACATGCCACTAAACAGTACATCAAGCAAAAAACAATCGTCATAACGCCAAATAGTTGGGTAGAAACCTCCAACTTCGTTATATTAAAACAAAAAACATAAGTCGCTATATTTATAATTTGATAGGTAGCACTTTTTATCTTGGTATCTGCATTATAAGGTTGTATCAAATAGTAAATTGTTAGGTAATGCACAGAGAAAAACATACTCAACAAAGGTATAGATAAAACCAACACCACATAGTTAATGATTTCCTCTGTTCCACCTGACATATAAAGCAACAAAGCCAAACCCATTCCAATTATAACGGCGGGCAAAAGATTAACCTTCATAATTTCACGTAAACGAATACGAAATAAATGAAGCACAAATTTTGGCTGTTTATAAAACGAATAAGTAAACAAGCTGTGATCACAATTCATAAACAGCACCCTCGTAAAGCTAGTTCCCCGATTTATTGCATACATTATAAATACAAACCACGGAAGCCTAGATAAAATAAAACTGTTTAATACCTCACCAACTTTAGGCATCTTGAAAATTAATATCAAAGCAGTTAATATCAAACCAAAACAAATCACGGCAATTTGTTTAGAAGACTTCCACAAAATCTTATGATGCCTCTTTATAAACAACTCATTAAAATACTCAAAACCTTTTCTTTCGCTGGCAATAGAGACATCTGTAGAAATCAGTTTATTGTTCAAATTCCTCATTACAGTAGTCACAGCTTCTTTTTGAAATACAACATCTTGCAAAATCTGCTGATAACACTCTCTATAAAAACGGAATTTATAAATTTTTCGGATAGATATCACACCGGTTACAATTGGGATAAACATAAGCAAAATTGTCAACCACTTTGGCAAAACAATATTTAGTATCGGGAGTCCATAAGCCGCCGCTAATAAAATCAACGTAGAAACTATTTGAATCTTTTCATATTTGTCCTTGGTATTAATATCACCAGTTTTCTCATAGTAATATAAGCCATATGCTGCTGAAGTCAACTTCAAACCCACTACAAAAGGCGTTATCATCAAACACATCCATCCCTGCAAACCTACCAGACGTCCAAACAAAAATCCAAATACAACAAAACCAACAGTAAGCTTCAAAATTGAGTATACATAGTCAACAAGGGCATACATTCTAGCATCCATTCTCATAAGAATAATTCCATAATACATTTCCTTAGAAGGATTAAACAGATAAGAGTTCATGAAGGATCCTATGATACTTAGAAAAAAAATAATGTGCAAAAACAAATCATCTGGCGCAGTGTTGTTGTATAACTTTGTAGCCAAGAATATCACACATAAAAAATAAAAAAACTCACCTAAAAAAGCTGATAATATCTCCTTAAACACAGAAACTATATTTGCAAAAATCTTAAAACCCCAAACACCGTATATGCCAGCAGGTATAATCTTTTTAATCAACGGAATCTGTTTTATAGAATATAAAATACTGTTTACGCGATATGTATTCTTTAGTGAAAAAGAAATTCGAAGTGTCTTATTCATGTTCAGGTCTAACCTCCTTCAAGGCAGACAGTATTTTTTCTCTAAATTTCTGACTGTTCAAATTCTCTTTGTCCACAATATCCATGACTCCATGGTTAAGCAACACAATAACATCACACATGTCTAGTGCTAGATCCATAATATGAGTAGAAAGAATAGTAACTCGCCCACTTTTTAGGGAACGCAAAATTTGCTTCATCTCTTCTGACACTACCACGTCAAGCGAGGTAAGCGGCTCATCAAGAAGTAGTATGTTCGGTTCAGCAATTATATTTACAAGCATCTGCATCTTGTTTTTCATGCCATGAGAATAATCCTTTAGAAGCTTATTTCTGTCCTCCATCTCAATGCTCATCATATCAAAATAGTAATCTATCGGCTTTGGACTCTGTATGGAATTCTCATTAATATCTAAAAAGAATTTCAAAAATTCTCTCCCGGTCAGAAATTCCGGCACTGTAGGAGTGGAAAGAACATAACCTATATCCTCAGCCTTAACTTCTCTTTGCTGTCCGTTAACTTCTAAATAAAAAGTACCGTTATCTACTCGTATATCCCTGTTCAAACAGTTAAATAGCGTTGTTTTTCCTGCACCGTTTCTGCCAAGCAGTCCATATATTTTTCCTTCCTCAAAAGTAAAACTAATATCCTTTAATACTTCCTTTTTATCAAAACTTTTTGTTAAATGCTCTATTATAAATTTCAACATTCTCTCCCCATTTATGATGTAGTATTTTCAGTCTAATTACAATTCCTTAAGTACTAAACTAAAGCTGTACAATAATCGCTCACAATTGGTTTTATTATACACAAAGTAATTCTCAATAGCAACAAACTTTACAATAAAAGGCACTATTAACCTTTTAGTAATTAGTCTTTACAATTGTAAAAAAAATCAAAAAGTAATTTCAAGTTTGTAAAAACTATGTTAAAATATAAGTAAGAATTTTAAATAAATGTTAATCTACAATTGAAGCATCCCAAGTCTACGGGAGTTACAAAAAATAACATCGGTTTTTTTGAAACTCCAGTTGCAAAGTTTATTTAATTTTGCCTAACACTACCATTTACCTATCTACCTACCTATGTAAAAATGCAGTAATTCAAGTTTTAACCGAAATAAGCTTACAAAATTGATTTTAAAAATAATTTTAAAAGGAGATTGCCATGATAAAATCAATTTATGATTTCGAAAAAAGAATTGCTGAGTTAAAAGAAGAGAATGAGCACACTTATAAAGGTACTCTTGAAGATTATTTGAGAAATATTCTATCTCAAACCCATATTCAGAAAAATAATCCTTGCTCATTTGATTTTATATGTAACATTCTTGAAAAATCTTTTAAGTCAAGGGCAATAGAGTTTAGTCAAGATTGGTTAAAATATAATGAACCAATCGATTTAGATTCTGTTGAAAACAATTATGAGAATTTTCTAAAAACAATTTGTTTTCAAATCGCTGATTTAAAAAAACTGAAAGATAGTGGACGGTTAGATTTCCAGAACAAATATAATGCTATAGAATCTCCAACTGGCTATACATGGTATAATTTTGATGTATTCAATTATTTAGAATGTGGAATAATTGGATTGGTTGATCATTTTGAAGTAGGAAACTTTAGTGATGAAGATATAGGATGGGATGTTTTTATAGGTCTACTTGAATCGGGGCGTTTGTACGAATAAAATTATTTCGAAGTAAGAAAAATAAAAATTTTACAACCCGAATTTCAAAAAATTCCATTAGCATTTTTTGCATTAAAAATATTGTTCTTATGCTTCCATAATAGGCTTTGTACTTAAACTATTGATTATGTATTTTTTGAAATTCCCTAATGTATTATTGAGGCCATTTTAAAAAGTTATTATTAAAAGCTCCTTTGTATTCTTAAACTAATGTCTCGTGGTGCCTTTTTAGCAGATTATAAAAATGTAAGCATACACCTTTGATATTACTAACACAATTTGTCTTCACAAAAAAATCTTCCGAAGAAAATTGCATTCCAACAATAGGTGTGTAATTTGCTAGACAACCACAAAAGAAAAGCTTATCGGTAAAAATATCTCTAATATCTTTTAGATGCGTAACCTTAGCTATTGATTCCTCAGTTATAACACCACCTTTACATAGAGCATCCATCACAAAGCTTGCACACGTGTAAGCTTTGTTTGCTTTAAACTCATATTTAAACAAAAAACATAGTGCAGCAATTGAATTGTAGAGATTTTCTTCTTTGTCTTTCCTAATACTATCTATAAATGAAGCAATCTTAAAATATTGATCTCTATTTACAGGTATTTCATAAACCTCAACAAAGACTTTTTTATTATTACCAAAAGACAATCTCTCAGGAAACTCTTTAACAAACCCACCAACAAGTGGATTACAAGCTTTATAACGAGCAAAAGAGTACATTTCACTCATATCTTGCGTTAAACTTATAGATGTATGATTAAAGTTATTTCTAGTAAGTACTCTTATTATTTTTCCCATTACAGTAGGCGTTGAAGATAATACAACATACACTTTTTTCATATCATAAATTCCCCACACTTATATTTTTCCCACATATGTGCTTATATACATTTATAATATTTTTGTTTATATAAACATATTATATATTATTTGACATCTTTACTCAAAACAAAAATTGGTATTTTGATATTAATTTAAAAATATTTTTAGATGAGGTGATTCCAAAAAAATAACTGGTCAATTGCGGTTTCAAAAAATTTAGATTGAAGGGCTTTATGACCTGAATACTGTATAGGTTATTTTTTGAAACCGCCTAAGGTGTTTTAAAAATATATATTAAAGGGAGAAATGTTATATGAATAAAATATCTTCAGAAAATTCTAACGTCAAAATAACACATCATCTTTCCAATGAAGAAGCTAGAAAATCTATTAAAGGTTATAAGGTTCCCATAAATGAGCGAACTATAGCTGCATATCAAATTCTAGCCAGATATGAAAAGCGCAAGGCATAAGTTTTAATCTCAAAGATGTATAACTCTTAAATCAAAAAGTTTCAAAGAAATGCAAAGAATTTTTTTGATTCTCCATTTGAAAAGTTTCGAGCTGTAAAATAGGTTACTGGTAGAAAAGTTTTTATTCTAATTTTAGTTAATTGCCAAAAACTATCCTTTGCAGTTTTAAAAAATCTAGCTTAGATTTTTTGAAACGAAATATAATGTCCCTCTTTTTGGAACCTTTAAGCTTCCTTGATAGACTTTGTGACCTAAATACTGTATAGGTTATTTTTTGAGACCACTTTAGCTAAAGCTTTTAGGGCATTGAAACCTTATCAACTATGCAGGAGATATTATGAAAAGAGTTGCTTGTTATGTTAGAGTTAGTACCGATAATCAAATAGAAAACTACAGCATAGAAGAACAAACGAAACGACTACAAGCATACTGCAAAGCAAAAGGCTGGCATATTTATAAATTTTATTCTGATGCAGGATATTCAGGTGGAAACACAAATCGACCAGCTTTAAAACAAGTACTAAAAGACATTGACCACAATTTGATTGACGTGGTTATTGTTTATAAACTTGATCGATTAAGTAGATCTCAAAAAGATACACTAACCTTAATTGAGGATAGATTTCTAAAAAAAAATATTAACTTTGTTTCTATTAGCGAAAATTTCGATACCTCCACCCCATTTGGTCGAGCAATGATTGGTGTTTTGTCCGTATTTGCGCAATTAGAAAAAGACCAGATAACAGAGCGATTTACCATGGGAAGAATAGGCCGTGCAAAAAACGGCTACTTTCATGGAGGCCCCACACCACCAACGGGATACGATTACATTGATGGCAATCTAGTAATAAATGAGTATGAAGCAATACAAGTTCGAGAAGTATTTGAAAGATTTCTAAAAGGTCAAAGTATCAATTCTATAAGAGCTTATATGAGTGAACACTACACCAACAAATACGGTAATTGGAATAGCCATACCCTTGTTTTGAATATTCTTAAGAATTGCACCTATATTGGAAAAATTAAATTTAAAGGTTCTGAATATGTCGGAAAACATAAGCCAATTATTTCTGAAGAAACTTTTTATTCAGCTCAAAAACTTTTTAAAGACTCGAATAGAGAAAATTCAAAAACTACGCCTCAGAAAAATCCTTTTAGAGCAAATAATCTGCTTACAGGTCTTCTTATATGCAGTAAGTGCGGAGCTGGTTTTTGTGGTAACCATGGTTTTTATACATGTTACTCTCGTGGAAAAACAGATAAAAGAAAAATCAAAGACCCCAATTGCAAGAACAAAAAATGGCCAATAAAAGAGCTTGATAAATTGATAAAAGGTGAAATCTTGAACTTTGAATTTGATAAAACCTTTTTCATTAGCAAAAAGAATAAGGATCCATTATCCAATGTCGATACAATCAATCAACGTATTAATAAGATTGACAAACAAATAAATAAAATCATCGACCTCTATCAAATAAGCAGTATTTCAACAAATCAGATTTCCGAAAGAATAGCGAAACTCAAAAAAGAGCGAGAAATACTTTGTAAAAGTAAAAATGCTCCAAAAATTGAGGATAGTAATGTAAGCGTTATAGATACTTCTTTATATTTGAAATATGTTTTTACAAACGGCACACTTGATGAACAAAGACTCCTTGTCAGATCTCTTATTAATCATATTTCCATAAATGACAACGAACTAGACTTCCACTGGAGCTTCTTATAGTGTCTTTATATACTGTACATTTTCTGTTTGACCATGTGCATGGGATTTGGGTGTAATGCTGCTGGAGTTGTCGGTTGCAGAATCATCGACTCTCCACGAGAAAGACTGATTGCCACTCTTACCAATGTTTTTGTACCTTGCAATGGTCGTTTCCCTACACTAATTGCTATTGGCACTATATTTATAGGCGGAACTACAGGAGGTGCTTTTCGTTCATTAGCCTCTACTTTATGCCTTACCGGAATTGTTTTATTGGGTATTTTTATGACTCTTTTGGTATCCTATATACTTTCAAAAACAATACTAAAAGGTATGCCATCATCCTTCACACTAGAGTTGCCTCCCTATCGGAGACCACAAGTTGGCAAAATAATTATCCGATCAATATTTGACAGAACACTTTTTGTCTTAGGGCGTGCCATTGCTATTGCGGCACCTGCCGGTCTGGTAATTTGGATTACGGCTAATATAACCGTTGGCAACATAAGTCTTTTAACGTATGCAGCAAATTTCCTAGATCCCTTTGGCAGACTATTAGGAATGGATGGATACATTATGATGGCCTTTATACTGGGCTTACCGGCTAACGAAATTGTTGTCCCTATCATTATTATGAGCTATATGGCATCAGGTTCCATGCTTGAATTTGAAGAGTTGGAGGATTTAAGACAGCTTTTGGTATCTAATGGATGGACCTGGCTAACCGGAGTATGTGTAATGCTATTCTCGCTAATGCACTTTCCTTGTGGTACAACATTGTGGACAATTCGTAAGGAAACTCAAAGTATTAAATGGACACTTGCTTCCTTTGCCATACCAACTACTGCAGGGATCATAGTATGCTTTGTTGTTGCTAATGCTGTACGACTACTAGGGTTAGTTTAAATCAATATCCTTCAAGTGGCAAAGAAAGGATAACCTTAACAATAGATTATCCTTTCCTCTATAAAAATTTTGCATTAATTAAGGGAGTTTCAAAATACATATTTAATAATTTAGTTGCAAATCCCATTAAATCGAAATTTTTAAAACTCCAATTGATCAGTTATTTATTTGGTTTTGCCTAACTCTTTTTTTAGAAATAATACTCATCTAATTATAAAAGTCAAAAGATATAGCAAATATCTTTTGACTTTTATATAGTACTCAACTTAAAAAGTTACAAAATTTTATTTGATTTTGTCTTAGGCGGCTTCAAAAAATAACCTATACAGTATTTAGGCTACACAGCCCATCAATCTAGATTTTTTGAAACCGGAGTTGACCAATTATTTTTTTGGAATCAACTTTAAATCTAAATAATAGTACTTCTACTCATATTTTAGCGAAGAAACCAAATCAATTTTGGAAGTTTTAACCGCTGGACTTATAGACGCAAGCATCATAACCAATGCCCCAACCACGATATATATTATAAAACTTCCAATAGGATAGTATGCCTGTAATCCTTCACCTATTTGAGACATATTAAAAATCATGAGTACTCCACCTAAAACTCCAGTTGTAGCACCTATAGTTCCTCCGCTGAAAGCCTCAATAAATATCATTTTTATTGTCTGTGTCTTACTCATACCAACTGACCTTAACACCGCTATAGAGTGCTTTCTTTGTATAAAACTGATAAGCAAATTATTTATAACCCCAAAACATCCAATAAACATAGCCAGTATACAAAACATCTGCATAAGCATAACACTTCCCTTGGAACTTTCAATTTCCTGCTCTTTAAGTTCATTGACTGTCATCACAACAGGGCTTTTTGTTTTAAGCTCTTCTTCTAAAAGGTCTCTTACATTTTCAGCATCATTATTTGTTTTAACATAGTAAGAAGAATACATACCCTGGGCATCCATCTTTAAAAACCTTTCAGACACAAGAGCTGTATCAGCGCTGTGCATAATTAACTTGCTAAATCCGATCACCTTGTACTCGACATTTCTTCCGTTTATCTCTAAGGTTACCAAATCTCCCACTTCAGCTTCAAGCCTGCTTTTTTGTGTATTCGTGAGTATTATATTTCTACCTGAATCCAGTTCATTATAAATATCAATTGAATTTATACTAGACTCCAAATTCCAGAAATCTAGCATCTTCGTTTTATTTACCCCAAATATAAGACCAATTTTATTTTCTGAGTCTTTATCTTTTGCACCAGTATATTTGTATGCTCCATATACATCTTCAACACCGTCAACATTTGATATAATTCTCATAACATCTCTGCCTCCAATAGATGTCTGAACCTCAATATCATACTTTACATCTTTGTACCTGTTGGTAGTTTCCAAAATTGCGTTACTTCCCGAGGTATTTATTAAAACAAGACTAGAAATCCCAATGGCAAGCATTGTTATATTATTAATTAGATTTTTGTTTTCTCTCAAGTTTTTCGCAGCTAAAATACCAATGTTACCAAATAAAAAAACATAAAGATTTTCAAAAATCTTTATAAATATAAATGTAAGGTACGGTATAAGCATAACAATAGCTATAAGAGTTAAAATCATGCATAATCCGCCTAATATATCTCCATTTTCCTCACCTACGGTAAATGCTAAAATAAATGCTAATGCTAAAGAACCTAATCCTAAATAAAGCTTCTTGGATTTCTTTTTTGAAACTTTTGAAATTGTATTCAGTATTATATCCTTTACCGATATCTTAGAAACACCCATAATAGGAATTATTGCTCCAGCAAAACACATTACCAAAGCTACAAAAAAGGTAAAAACAAAATGAACTGGTGAATATTGGACATCAGTTGATAATTGAAGTCCTCCTTCAACCGTTGACATTTTTACAAGCATAGTTGTTATTATTTTAAGAATTGCAATTCCTAAAAGACAGCCTAATATTCCTCCGACGACACCATATATAATACTTTCTCCAACAAGTATACTGTTGGTTGTAAACTTCCGAGCCCCCACGCTTCTTAATGTCCCAATTACAGGAATTCTCTCTGTAGTGATAATCTTGAAAGCTGAGTAAATAATAAATATACTCATAAAAAACACTATGCTTGACAATATAAAAAATACTATTGTCAATTGGGACATAGTTTCTCTAAGCTCATCGTAAGGAAGAGTTTCCATCACTTCAATTCTTCCATTTACTCCTTTAAGTTCCTCTACTGTCTCACTCACTTTTTTTGTATCGGAATCCTTTAACTTTATATACAACGTATTGGACTTTCCCCGTGCGTTTTGCATACTTTCTACTGTACTCTTAGGCATCACAACAACAGTAATGTGTGAAATTGCAAAAGGTCCTTGATTTTTAGCTATTGCTGCAATTCTGAACCTATAAAACATATCCCCCGAGCTAATTGTCAGTATATCTCCTATTTTTAACCCATTACTGTCTGCCATTCTCTTGGAAATAATCACCTTTTGACCTTCAAATGGCATCAGATCACCTTCTTCTAAAGAAAAAGGCAGCATCTTCTGTAAATCACCATAATCTATTCCTCTTATATTAAGGTTTACAGTTTCCTTTGAACTTGGTGAATATGTACCATAGTGGGTAAGTTCTTCTATAAGATACTCAAACCCATCTTTGTATTCTTCAAGTCCTTTTGTATAAACATAAGGAGAATTAGATTCTTCAGATGGGAAAATCATAATATCCGAATCCCCTACGGCTCCTCTGAAAGTATCGGCAATAATAGAAACTAAACTTCCGGATATAGCTATTGATGAAAAGAAAACTGCTGAAGAAATAATTATTGAAAGTAATATAAGGAAAGTTCTAAGTTTCTTTTCAAAAATATTTTTTATAATAAATTTTATAATAATTCCCATCTGTCTACTCCTTGTAATTTTTCATCGGATATAAGGGCGCTTCAAAAAATCCGCTGCCTTTTTTTGCATAGCAAAATAATGTTCCTATGATTGAAAGCTTGAAAACTTCAATTAATGGGCTTTGTACTTGATACTTTGAATATGTATTTTTTTCAAACTCCATCAACTGATTTCTATTTCAACATCCACATTCATATCAGGGAATAAAAAATCATCCTTGTTTTCAATCGAAATTTCCACCCGGATACTTGTTTGGCCACTGCTTACAACAGCCTTGTTCAATACTTTTGTCACTTTGCCTTTATATTCTTTTAATTCATCCGCCAAAGGCTTTATTGTAACATCTGCTCCTACTTTAATATCTTTTATGAATTCTTCAGATATATCTGCTAAGACAAACATCTGCTCAGTGTCTACAACACTTGCAATATTTATACGCCCACTTATATTTTCTCCCTTAGATGGTACAATTTCATATACAATCCCTTCATTTACCTCGGTTATTATGCTACCATCCTTCAAATTAGTCTGGTTAACTTTACTAGTAAGCGTTTCAATTTCACTTTCTATACCAGCTACTCTTTCTTGCTGAATCTTAACATTCAGTTCCTTCTGACTCTTACTTTCCTTTATACTATCAATTTCCTTTTTTAAAGCATCTTTACTGCTTTCAATGGAAAACTCAATGTCTCTTAGGGCCTTTTCCTTTTCTTCCACACTTTTCTTGAAATCCTCAACCTCCTGATTTGACAAGACACCAGACTTTAAAAGCTCCCCTTTAGATTCCAACTCATTTAAAGACACATCGTAAGAATTCTTTGCATATTTCCTGTCATTTAGTAGCCTTTTGATTTCCGCACTAACGTTTTCGTTATACTCATAATTCTCATTAGCCAAAGCTTCCTTAATGAGTCTAAACTCCTGCTCTTTTTTTATTACGTCATTGTTTTCTTTTGAAATTTCTCTTTTGGCACTTTCAAGCTCAAGTTTGGCAATATTAAATTCCCTCTCCTTAGAAAGTTTAAGATCTTCAAATTCCTTCATGTCAAGTGTAAAAATCTTATCATCCTTTTTTACATGCTCACCTTCCTCAACATGTATTTCCTTAATAACAGCAGGAAAATCAATGAATATTGTCTCGGTGTCACTTGATTTTACAACACCGAACGCATCAATACTGTTCTTTGCTTTAGTCTCATTACCCATACTGCTATCTGCAACAGCTGCCTTGCTTACATTATCGTTCCCACTCTCACTCGGGCTACATGCCGTTAAAGAAACAAAACAAAATATTACTATTGATGTCAAAAGAATTTTCTTCATAATTAGTTTTCCACCCTTCCGTCTTTTACGTTTATTAGTCTGTTTCCATATTCTGCAGATTCTTTTGAATGGGTAACCTGCAGAATCGTTTTACCTTTTTCTTTGTTTATTTTGCTAAAAAGCTGCATTATTTCAGTTCCAGTTTTTGAATCCAAATTACCTATCGGTTCATCCGCTAGAATTATTTCTGGTTGGTTAATAAGAGCTCTTGCGATGGCAACCCTTTGCTGCTGACCTCCGGACAACTCCCTTGGGGTATGATGTCTTCTGTCTTCAAGACCTACAATATTAAGAATCTCATTTAGTTCGTTATTATATTTCTTCATTTTCTTGCCGTCTAGAAGAAGTGGGAGCATTATATTTTCTTCCACATTAAGGTTGGGAATGAGATTATAGAATTGAAAAACAAATCCAATATCTCTTCTTCTCATAATGCTTTCTTCCTTATCTTTCATAGTAGATATAGCTTTTCCATTTATAAATATTTCACCTTTCGTAGGCTTATCAAGTCCCCCTATAAGATAAAGCAAAGTGCTTTTTCCTGATCCCGAAGGTCCCATTATTGATACAAATTCAGATTTCTCTATTGTAAAATTGATATCTTTTAAGACCTCAACTCCGACTTCTCCAAGTTTATATGTTTTATTAAGATCTTTTATCTCAATTATTGACAACTGTAAACCCCCTCATCACATTATTTAATACTACATACGTTTTATAATACTACATACGTTTTATAATACTACATACGTTTTATAATACTACATACGTTTTATAATACTACATACGTTTTATAATACGTAAAGAATTTAATAACGTCTTATAATTTTATAATATTTTTGTTATTTTTTTATTTGCAAAATAATATCTCCATCTTTTAAAATTTTTCACTTCATTATTGTGTTGAAACGATAAATATTGACTAAAGTATTTTTTTAAATCACCTAATTTAAAACATCCCTTTTAAGAAATTGGACTCTTGTTACAAAGTATGCTAAGAAGGTATAAACCAAAAGTACAATAACACCCATTAAAGACTTTTGTAAACTGCCTTCCGACATCAATATATCACTGAATTTAAAGTATCCGCTTATAAAAAAGTCATTTATAGGTAAATACATATTCATTAGCAGATTAATTAAAATAAGAAAGCCTACTCCTACAGCAATAGTTATACCACTAGACGAAAATTTTTGGGCAATACAAAGCATTATAGCTCCAAAAGCTGAAAGGGTCAGTATTGTCAAAAGATATGACAACAATGTTATTGCAATGCCTTGTAAAGTTGTGGTAGTATAAATCCCTTCTAATAAAGTTTCAGCCGCAAAATTATCGCCAAATCCCAATATCAGCGTACCCGCAATATAAGAAAATATCATTGTAAAAAAGAGCATTATTGCATTAAAAGCAGTAATCGCCATAAGCTTCGCCGAAATAAACTGTGTTCTAGTAACAGGATGCAAAAGGAAAAGCTTTATAGTACCATTTCCAATCTCCTCAGAAATCATAAAACTTGTTATCATAACTACAAATAGTGGAAAAACAAATGAAGATAATCCACCTAGCATAACAACCGGCAAAGACTGCCCGTTTGAAAAAGCCATAAGAAGTTCTGTTTCAGCTTCATTTTCACCAACTTCTAGTGAAAGCCTTAAAACTGCACTAGTTATCAAAACCAAAAATGCCAATATGCCCCAAACAATATGTACTCTCTTGAACAAAAAGAGTTTCATGACCTCATTTTTTAATACTCTAAACATTTTCTTCAGCCCCTTCTGTAACTCTAATAAAAAAGTCCTCAAGATTTCTGTCTTCTTTTACAAGTTCTTCAACTAGTCCAGTTTTCAATATTTTTCCATTACCTATTATCAAGACAGAGCTACACATCTGTTCAATTTCAGAAAGAAGATGTGATGATATCATAAATGAAACTTTCTGACTTGACGCCAATTTCTTGATAAGCTCTCTTATTTCCCGGATTCCTTTCGGATCAAGACCATTGGTAGGTTCATCAAGTATAATAAGTTTTGGAGAGTGCAACAGTGCTCTTCCTATTCCAAGCCTTTGCTTCATCCCAAGGGAATATTTTTTTACTTTATCATGTATCCTGTCCGTTAATCCAACAATTTGTATAACCTCTTCAATTCTCTCATTTTTAACTTCAGGATGAAGGTTTGCAATAAGCTTCAAATTCTTATACCCTGAAAGTCCTTCATAAAACTTCGGTGTCTCAACAATGGCTCCAACATTTTTTATAGCATTAATAAATTCTTTTTTGACGTCATAACCACATATTTTTACATCTCCGCTATCCGCATGTACAAGAGAAAGTATCATTCTTATCGTAGTAGTTTTCCCAGCACCATTCGGTCCTAAAAATCCCAAAACTTCTCCCTCTTTAACACAAAAACTCACATTATCTACAACAGTTCTTCCATCATAATCTTTTTTAAGTCCATTTACTTCAAGCACATTGTTACTTATCAAGCTTTTCACCCTTTTCTTAAATTATTTTAACCCCGGGAGTTTCAAAAAAATACATATTCAATTTTTCAGTCACACAGCCCATCATGGAAGCTTTTATGCTTCCAATCATAGTATCATTATTTTGCTATGCAAAAAATGGCATGGGATTTTTTGAAACTCCAGTTGATCAGTTATTTTTGATTTCATACAGAATCGTTGCAGTCTCGTCATGAATCGTATTAAACCATTCATCCTGTTCACATTCCGAAACTTTTTTGAGCTCAAATATTTCCTTTACAAGTTTTAAAGCAAAAACATCTTCCTCTTTTGTAGATTTTCTACTTTCATTATTAAGCCTTTTCTTAATTTCGTTTAGCTTTTGGAATTTTTCAAAGAACATTCCCTTAAAGTTTATCAAGTCATTGTTATAGTTCCCAGAGGATACAACAGCCTTGATACACAAAGATACAACATCAGGCTTATAGTTTTTATATAGGCAGTCTTCGAAATTTTTTTCAAAACGAGTTCTGTCTTCATCCAAACCATAGCAATATGTTGAAATCAGAGACGAGTTATGTTTTGTCAAATTGCACAATACATTTTTAGGTCCAAGCTCAATAACCGATGTAATACCTTTACTCTCAAGATAATTTATTGTTTCACTCCATCTTACCGGGTGAGTCATCTGTTTTTCGAGCAAAACCGGAATTTCTCTAGTATAAGGTCTTGCTGTTACATTTGAAACAACAGGATACCTCATATTCAAAAATTCACACTTATCAAGATACTCTCTCAGTTCTTTAGCCGTTTCCTCCATCAACAAACTGTGAAACGGAGCCCTTGAAAAAACAGACCTTATCTTTGCTCCTAACTCAATTAATTTACCTTCTAGCTCTAAAACCGACTTTTCATGACCTGAAACAACCGTTTGATGGGATGAATTAAGGCAAGATACCCATACACTCTTGTCATCCTTACGCATCTTCTTGCATTCCTTTTCTACAATCTCAGCTGGCAAACCGTTAATTACACTCATAACTCCTATATCATAGTCCGCCACCCGTTGACAAATTTCACCCCTGAATCTTACAAGCTTTAAAGCATCAGAAAAAGCAAGCGCACCACTTGCAGTTAGAGCAGAGTATTCTCCTAGACTGTGTCCAGCACAAAACTGTGGTATAATACCAACCTTATGCATAAATACCCTGAATGTTGCCACACTTGCTACAAGTAATGCTGTTTGAGCATTAACAGTTTTATTTAATTCGGAAGGCTGGCCTTCAAAACAAAGCTTTGCAAGATCGAATTCTAATACATCATTTGCCTCATCAAAAGTTTTTTTTGCAACATCAAAATTATCATAAAGATTTTTGGACATTCCCACAAACTGTGAGCCCTGCCCAGAAAATAAAAATGCTATCTTTTCCATTATACTGACCACCTTAATAAAAACTGTCCATCTATTTGTTAATTCATTAGAAACTCATTAGACTGTTTCAAAAAATTACCTATACAACATTCAAATCAAATTTTTTGAAACCTCAATTGACCAGTTATTTTTTTTAAAATCAGCTTCCCCTAAATAAGTTTCTGCTTTTTATTTCCTTTGTTTCAATAATATTATCACAACTTTCGCTTACTTTCAATTACATCCTTAATTTTACTTTCTTTGTTCTTTTTGATTTTACCTTATTCTTTTTGAATGACCTTATCATCATTTTTTAAAGATATTTCCTTAAGAATGTCCTCAACTATTCTGGCATTATTTTCAGTATATTCTTTCTGGATCATATCTGCATGTTCCCCAAATCCTTGATATGTCATAAAAGACTTCTTAGTTGATTTAGTCCAATTGTCAAATAGCTTTTTATTTGACTCATTTCTTTCCTCTTCTGACAATACTAGATGAATATTTGCATTAATGTCTCCCTTATTATTTATTTTGCCTAGGAAGGAATAGTAACTCTCAATGGTTGCAGAAATATCCTCCTGAATAAATTGCGTACCAATATTGTCTTTAAGCTCTTTTTGTGTGGCAAAGTACCCCATAAGCTCTTCTTGAGACTGTTTCAAACCTTCATTGTAAAAATTTCTGAATGCTTTCTCAAGATATCCTAGTTTTGCAGCATCAAACAGTATAAGATCCGACACCTCATACCCACGTTTTTCCATTTCCTGCACAACAGCATATGCAAGATTACCTCCAGCCGAATATCCAAACAGCACATAAGGGCCCTCTTGCTGTATAGCTGTTATACTTTCAACATACCTGTTAATCCTGTTTTCATCCTCAATAAAATCAAAAGCATAGAAAGATCTGCTTTCTATCCCTTTTGCAAGCATACTAAATACAAAAGCGTACCCAATATCATGTGGAAAAGCAAATATATTGGTCTCTTTCTTTTCATTTAAAAGAACATAAGGCTTTATTGAACTTCTCGAATAATCCTTTGAATCCCATCCCAGATTTTCAATGCACTCAGCTATGTCTTTGATTGTTGAGAAAGTTGCTATACGAGCAAGTGGCAACTTTACAGAGAAAACTTCATTGATTCTGGCAGCCATAATAATAAGACTTATAGAGTGTCCGCCTATCTCGTAGAAATTATCATGTATACTTATCCTGTCCCTTGCAAGTATTTCCTTCCATATTTTGTGCAAAGCTTCTTGTATCTCATTTTGAGGCTCTACGTAATCAATTCCTGTATCAATATTATTATCATCAGGCTCTGGCAACGACTTTCTGGCAATTTTTCCATTTGAATTCAATGGCATTTTTTCCAACTGTACAAAGTAAGACGGTATCATGTACTCCGGCAATTCCAAAGCTAGGTGTGCTCTTAGTTGTCCTACAGTAAGTTCTTTATCTGAGACACAATATGCACATAGATAAAACTCTTCTCTAGCATCTTTTCTTACCATAACCACAGTTTCTTTTATGCCTTCATATTCTAAAAGACGTGCTTCTATCTCACCAAGCTCTATCCTGTTTCCTCTTATTTTTACCTGATGGTCTATTCTTCCTAAGTATTCAATATTACCATCGGGAAGCCATCTTGCTAAGTCTCCGGTTTTGTAAATTCTCCCACCCGGACTGTATGGATTTGGCAAAAACTTCTCCAAGTTAAGCTCAGGCCTGTTTAAATAGCCTCTAGCAAGGCCGTCACCTGCAATTACAAGTTCACCTGTCACCCCTACAGGGCAAAGCTTTAAATTCTGGTTAACAACCAAAAGGTTTATGTTGTCTATAGGCTTTCCAATAGGTACAAGCTCAATTTCCTCACCAGTTGAGCAAGGGAAATACGATACATCCACTGTAGCCTCAGTAGGTCCATACAAGTTATGAAGCTTTGTGCCAAACCTCTTGTATAAGAGGTTGTTAAATCTCTTTACCTGTGAAAGATTCAAGGCTTCTCCACTGGCAAATACCTGCTTCAAACTTTTAAGTTTATCTATATTTTCAAGACCTTCTACGTAGTCCAAAAATGCAGTCAACATTGAAGGTACAAAATGCATCGTCGTAACACTGTTTTTCTCAATGGCATCGACTATCTGAGCTGGATCCTTTTCTCCACCGGGCTTTAACATTACAACTTTCGCTCCGGTAAAAGACCACCAAAAGAGCTCCCACACAGACACATCAAAGGTGTAGGGGGTTTTCTGAAGTATAACATCCTGCTGACCTAATGGGTACATTTTTTGCATCCAGTTAAGTCTATTAATTACAGAATAATGCTCTATCATAACTCCCTTAGGCTTTCCTGTAGAACCGGAAGTGTATATGATATATGCCAAATCAGAGGAGTTGTTTATTTGCTCTAAGTTTTCGCCATTTCCAGTATATAGGTTTTCATCTTCCAAATCTATTACATCATTATAGTTAACCTTATTCATAAACTTGCCCTGGGTCAATACAAGCTTTGCAGAACTATCTTCTATAACAAAGTTGATTCTGTCCTCTGGATTTTCTGGACTTACAGGAAGGTATGATCCACCTGCCTTCAAAACTGCCATTATGCCTATCACCATTTCAACAGAACGCTCTAATAGAAGGCATACCCTGTCATCAGGTTTTACTCCTCTATCACGAAGTAATTCTGCCAATTGATTAGATTTTTTGTTTAGTTCTAAGTATGTAAGCTGTTTTCCTTCGAACATGACAGCAACATTATTGGGTACTTTCTCAACTTGCTGCTGGAACATTTCATGTATTGTCTTCTCTTTCTCATAATAACTAGTTGTATTATTAAAATCATTAAGTATTATTTTATACTCATCCTCAGTTATTATATCAAGTTCATCCAGCAATGAATCGGGATTTTTGCAAATTTGTGAAAGAATGTTTAAATAAAGGTTAGCAAACCTTTTTATTGTTTCCTTCTCGAAAAGTTTAACACAGTATTCGAAAATAAACAGTATTGAGTCCTCTTTTTCAGAGACATTCAAGCTGATATCAAACTTTGAAATATTATAGTTCATATCATAGGAAGTAAAGCCCGGCTCGTCTTCTTTTTCAGTTTCATCCTCATTTAGTACATTTTGCAGTGCAAACATAGTATCAAACAAAGGATTTCGGCCCATATCCCTTTTTACACCAATGTTCTCTATAAGTTCTTCAAATTGATATTGCTGGTTCTCATATGCTTTAAGTGAATTATCCTTTACTTCATTTAATAATTCTCGGTATGTTTTTTTGCCTTCAGGCCTGTTTCTCATTGCAAGTGTGTTTATAAATACTCCTATTATATTCTCTAAGTCAGCATGTGGTCTTCCTGCTATAGGAGAACCTACAATTATATCCTCCTGACCCGTTAACCTGTAAAGCAATACGTTGTATGCAGCAAGTAAAAGCATATAAAGAGTTGTGCCAGTTTCGCTACTAAGTCTCATAATATCTTCTTTGAGTGCGTAATCAGCAAATACTATTACTCTATCACCATCAAAATTTTGGTATGTAGGCCTTGGATAGTCCGTCGGAAGATCTAATACCGGAATTTCTCCTTCAAAAACACCCCTCCAATATTCTTCCTGTTTCTTTATAACTCCCTTTTCTATCAGAGAGTTCTGCCACTCGGAAAAATCCTTGTACTGCAATTTTACACTTTCTGGCTCTCTGCCTTCATAATAATCGTAAAACTCCTTCATAAGTATCTGCATGGATATACCGTCGGAAATAATATGGTGTATATCAAACATGAATACCTGCTCATTATCACTTACATCTATAAGTCCGACTCTAAAAAGGGGAGCTTTCTCAAGGTCAAAACTTCTTATAAAGTCACCAGTTATTTCTTTTATCTTTGTGTCTTTTTCCTTCTCTGTTTTAAGGTTATAGTACTCAAAATTGAAATCAACCTTCTGATGCACTTTTTGCACAGGTTCTTTGTCTATCATGTGGAAAGACGTCCTTAAGGCTTCATGCCTATCAATAAGCTTTATGAAAGCATCCTCTACCTTACGTTTGTCCATCAACCCCTCAACTTTAAAAATACTTGGCATATTATAGCTTTCTTCTGAGCCCTCAAACTGGCTTAGAATATACATTCTCTTCTGTGCCGAAGACTGAAGGTAGTATTCTTTCTCCTCTGCAGGCTTGATTTGGGAGTATATAGTTTCAGTAGAGTTCTTTATGTAGTTAGCCAAACACGCAATAGTCGGTGTTCTGAACATCTCCCTTAATGGAAGTTCAGTATTAAAAACCTTATGTACCCTTGAAATAAAGGTTGTCGCCTTAAGAGAATGCCCACCAAGGTCAAAGAAATTATCATTTATTCCAACCTTCTCAAGCCCGAGTATTTCCTTCCACATCTCACAAATCACTTCTTCAACTTTGTCCCTTGGCGCCACAAACTTAACTCCAGTATTTATAACGCCCTTAGGTTGAGGCAACGCCTTTTTATTTACCTTGCCATTTGGAGTAAGCGGCATTTTGTCAATCTGTATAAAATACTCAGGAACCATATAATGTGGAAGAGTCTTCTGTAAGTGCTCCCTGATATCCGATATCTTCATTTCTGTTTCACATACAAGATATGCACACAAAAATTTATTTCCCTCAGCATTTTCTTTTATCAATACTACAGCTTCTTTCACATTTTTATTTTCGAGAAGCCTTGCTTCTATCTCACCGAGCTCTATTCTGAAACCTCTTACCTTAACCTGCTCATCACATCTTCCGATAAAATCAATGTTGCCATCAGGCATCCACCTTGCAAGATCCCCTGTTTTGTACATTTTCTCCCCGGGTCTAAAAGGATTATCAACAAATTTTTCATTTGTTAGCTCAGGTCTCTTTAAATAACCCCTAGCAATACCTTTTCCGCCTATACACATCTCTCCCGTAACTCCTATAGGTTTAAGTACACCATTTATACCGGTAATATATATTTCAGTATTTGCTATCGGTTTACCTATTGTTACCGACTCATTTGGTTTCATATCACTATTAAATGTTGCTACAACAGAGCATTCCGTAGGACCGTACTCATTTATAATCCTTATATTTTCATTTAATTCCTTTGTTTTTTTAACAAGATTACTTCCAGTCCTCTCGCCAGCAAGTGTAATATACTTGATACTACTAATATCTTCTTTTGTCACACACTCCAATACAGCAGCATAAAGAGAAGGAACACATACAAAGTGCGTAACGTTGTATTTAAAAATACTGTTTTTTACAGCTACAGGACTTTTTGCATCATCATAGTCGAGCAATACAATTCTTGCACCGGATAAAATTGGATTAAAGAAAGTGGCAATAAATCCGTCAAAGCAGTAGGAAAAAATCTGAAGACCTGTATCGCCTACCCCTAGTGCATACTCTTGTCTTCTCCACTGCATACTGTTTGTGATGCCTCTGTGCTCAATCATAACACCTTTGGGTTTTCCTGTCGTTCCCGACGTATAAATTATGTATGCTAGATTATTGGAATTTGTCTTAGCTTCAGCCCTTTTAGCACTTTGTTTTTCAACCATTCTCATGTCATGCTGCAATTTATGCTTGCTAAAACCTGCTGATGCCTGTTTTTTATCCACAAAGAGCATTGCATCATAACGGAATCTTGTCAACTCATTCTCAATGGTATGGATTTTGTCTGAAAACTCAATGCTTTTAATTGGTGTAAGTTCAGCCTTTAAATCTTCAAAAAATTCTTTCTTAAAGAAAAGTTCTATTGAATAATCAGTTTTTGTGCGATAGCCCTTATCCCCATTCTCTTCTTTGAATTTTATCAAAGATTCTGTCAGTGCATCTCTCCTGTCGAGATCCATTACATCTCCTACAAATATCAGTGCATTATCCTTTGTCTTATCAAGTATTTTCTCAAATACCATCCTAGTATAGTTGTGTCCGCTAAAGCACTGAATAACAGAGTTTATTATAACTATGTCAAACTCTTCTTCAATGACATCTATCTCATGAGCTGCTATACAGTCAAGTTTGATATTTGTATGACCTTCCTCTTCTATTCTTTTAAGGTTTTTATTTATTATAACTTGTGAAAGATCTGTACCATAATACATACCTACCAAAGGAGCAATCTTGTACATGCTGAGTCCCGATGCGCAACCGATTTCCAGCACCTTTTTGCCTTTATCAAGATGGGGCATAAGCTTTTTAAGAACATTTTGTGAATATTCCTCCATTTCTTCAAAGGAGATGTTTTCACCGGTATAACTTGAAACCCACGATCCTCCTTCTATATCATCCACTGCATTTTCCCCAATATATTCCCAAGTTTCTTTCATGAATTCTGTAACATCCTCTTCAGACTCACTATATACATCATGGCTGTCACTAAGAAGAAATGCCCTAAAAGATGGAGAATCCCACTGCAACCTATTTAATGTTTTTATAAAGCTCTTCCCCGATATGACAACTTCTATTGAAGCATCATCTATAAGGGTTTTTAAACGCTCCTCAGGATATGATGGATCCATGGGCACATAAGCCGCCCCGGACTTTAATACCCCTATTATGGATATGCATACCTCCAAAGGGTTGTCATGATATATTCCTACTAAAGAGTCACTTTTTACATGGGTTTCATTTACAAGGTAATTTGCTATTTGGTTTGCCCGCTTTTCAACCTCTCTGTAAGTAAGAACCTGGTCTTTAAACAATATAGCTTCATTGTCAGGATATTTATCAACCATTTCTTCAAACATTTTATGAAGAAGCATTCCTTCTGAAAATGGATTTGAAGTATTGTTATAATCCAAAAGCAATGTTTTCTTCTCTGATTGCTCCAAAATATCAACGTCACAAAGCTTTATGTTCATATTTTCAAGACATTTAACAAGTACAATCAAATACCGGTCCCAAAGCTTCATTATCGTATCTGATCTGAAGTACTCAGAATTATAAATAATATTTACAGCAAATGAATCGTTTTTTACTTCAAATGAAAATGCTATCTCATTGCTGTTTTGCTTTAAAAGCTCGCTGGTAAATTTTGTTTCACTGCTGATATTTTCAACGCACAACAAAACCTTGTAAAGATTTGGAGCTTCTTTATTGAATTCGAGCAATTCAAGTATATTATCTAAAGGATAGTGCTGATTTTTATATCCTTCGGAAACAGTGGTCTTAACTTTTTTTAGGAGTTCACGAAATGTCATATCGCCATCTAACTGATCTCTTATTGCAATAAAATCGTTAAAACCTCCGCTGCTTGCAAAAACAGGTATACCAATAGTAATATCGCTTCTATCTGTATATTTATATAATAAGGTTTTTAAAGCACTTATCATCACAACCAGCAAAAGTGAATCCTGTCCTTTTGTTAGCATTTCAAGCTTTTCTTTTATATCGCCCTCAAATACTTTTGTAAAAACACCTTTCTCATAAGTGTCACTTTCACCAAAATCTTTGGGAATACTAACACTCTCCAAATCGGATGTGAGTTTTTGTTCCCAGTATACTCTCGATGTTTCAAATTTCTCTGATGATGGTACAACTATTCTGGCCATATTTCCTCCTTTTTTATCAAGGGAGTTTCAAAAAAATACACATTCAATAATTTAGTTGCAAATCCCATTATGGAAGGTTTTAAGCTTCCGGTCATAGGAACATTATTTTTCTATGCAACAAATGGCATCGAATTCTTTGAAACTCCATTTGCAAAGTTTTTATTTGATTTCACCTAATAACTCGTATTAATATTAATTTCAGTTTCAAGAAATTCGCTTCTCTCATGACTTTTCTTGTTCGCTAGGGAACCCTATGGTTGCCTTCGACGGATGCTTCGCATCCTGAGCACCCTCCTTAAACCGGGAAAGGGGAATGCCCTTTCCAAACCCCAGTATAGAAATTTACAAAAATAGGATTTTTATAAATTCCTATACTCCAAGAAAATTCTCTTCTCTCATGACTTAGAAATTTTTTTGTTAAGGATACAAATTAATGATAGTATATTTTATAAACTGCATTAATGTTGTACCTGCCTCGTTTTAGTGTCAAATGTCTCCATTCGAAGACCTTCGCATAGAATCTGTAAGCCTTGGCTTGATAATTTTTCGCCGCGTATTAAGACATCCTGTCCTATACGCTAAAAATGCCATCCGTAGCATTTTTGCTTCAAATTATCAATCCTTCGGCTACAGCTTCTAATGCTCACGTCTAAGAATTACGTCATTTGACACTAAAACAGGTTCTACTTTTAATTAAGCTCTTTATTTTTGTTTTTACATTTTATAGGTGTTCTATAAATTTCAATTTAAAAAATATCTGCAAAGTCTTCGCTGTCAAGCTCATTTATAATGTCTTCCGTACCTTCAATTTCAGACAATAGTTTATTCTTTTCATTTTCATCTAAAATTTCAATATCCGATATTTTTATTTCCGGATTATCCGTTACGGCATTTACTACTCTCATAAAGTATTTTGCAAATTTCTCCATTGTCTCCTTTGTAAAGAGTTTGATGCAGTATTCAAAGTAACAGTATATAACTTCTTCGTCCTTGTCTTCATATGAATAAAGAGTAAAATCATACTTCGACGTAGTTACCGTTGGCTTTCCATAAGGCATAACCCTGATATCTTCAAATTCCCTTGTGTCAAGTTCCATATTCTGAAGCGCAAAGGATACATTAAACAGTGGGGGCCTGCTACTGTCCTTACCCTGATCAAGCATTTCAACAAGTTTTTCAAACTGATAATCTTGATTTTCGAAAGCATCAAGTGTATTTTGAATTACTTCATTCAAAAAGTCAATAAATTTTATATCTTTTTTAGGATAATTCCTCATGGCAAGCACGTTTACAAACATACCAATTATGTTTTGAAGATCACTATGAGGTCTTCCTGCCACTGCACATCCCACAACAATATCCTGCTGTCCTGATAGCTTTCCAATAAATACGTTAAAAGCCGCCAGCATTGTCATGTACAAGGTTGCACCCGTTTTATCAGTAAAACTTTTAAGTTTCAAGCTTGTTTCCTTGTCAATTATAAAAGAAACATTCGTAGAACCGTCAAAGCTCTGAATTTCGGGTCTTCTAAAGTCTGATGGAAGGTTTAGTTCAGGTATTCCCTTTTCTTTGGAAAATACATTCAACCAGTATTCTTCCTGTCTTTTTATCGCTTCAGATTCGAACAGTTCATTCTGCCAGATTGAAAAGTCCTTATATTGTACGTTTAGAGGTTCAAGTTCTTTGCCCTCATAAAGATCTATAAACTCACTGCTTAATACACCCATTGATGTACCATCAAAAATAATATGATGAATATCATACAAAAGTATATGGACATCCTCTCTGACTTTAAGAATCTTTGCCCTAAGGAGCGGAGCCTCTTCAAGGTTAAAAGGCCTTACAAACTCGTCTATTACATAGTCAATAATTGTTTCTTCCTTTTTCTCCCCATCAAGTTCTCCTAAATCCCCGACTATCTCCTCGTAATCCTTAAGCTCGGCATAATCGAGTTTGAATGGGACCTCGTCATGAATAACCTGGACAGGCTCACCTCCTATCATAACAAAGGAAGTTCTCAGTGTCTCATGCCTCATAATGAGAGTCTTAAATGCAAACTCAAGTCTTTTTTTATCAAGCTTCCCTTCAATGACCATTTGTTCAGCTATATTATAACTTGTACCTACATCCTGGTATTGCTCAACTACATACACCCTCTTCTGTGCCGAAGACATAGGATAATATTCCATTTTTGGCACAGGTTTTATTGTTGAGTATATACTCTTTTCACTATTTACAATAAGCTTTGCCATGCTCTCTATAGTAGGATTTTGGAATATCTCTCTTAATGGAACACTCACATCAAACTCCTTATGGATTCTCGCATTAAGTATCGTTGCCTTAAGAGAGTGTCCACCTAAACTAAAGAAGTCATCGAGTACACCCACCCTATCAATCTTTAGAATCTCCTTCCATATCTTCGACAGCTTGTGCTCAATATTATTCCTTGGTGCTACAAATTCCACTCCAGTGTCTATATTGCCATCAGGATCGGGCAATGCCTTCCTATCAACCTTTCCATTAGGCGAAAGAGGAATTGCGTCAATACCCATAAAGTATGAAGGTATCATATAATCCGGTAGTTCCTTTGATAGAAAGGCTCTCATCTCGGAAGCCGTCGGCATATTTTGTGAAACGATATAGGCACAAAGCATCTTGTTGCTTCTTGCGTCTTCCTTAACAACTGCAACTGCCTCTATTACTTCAGGATGCTTTTTAAGGTGGCTTTCTATTTCCTCAAGCTCAATTCTGTATCCTCTTATTTTAACCTGTTCATCTACCCTCCCTATAAAATCTATATTTCCGTCAGGGAGCATTCTTGCAAGATCTCCAGTTCTATAAATTCTTTCACCGGGTTCATAAGGATTTTCAACAAATTTCTCGTCTGTTAAGTCTTCGCGACCTAAATATCCTCTTGCCAAGCCGTTTCCAGCTATGCACAGTTCGCCCGGCACCCCAAGAGGACAAATCTTCAAGCCCTCATTCATTATGTAAACTCTCGTATTACTTATAGGCCTTCCTATTGTAATATATCCTGCTGAAGTAATGTCTCTTAAAATTGTTGCTACAACAGAACTTTCTGTAGGTCCATACTCATTAACAAGCTCAATATCAGCGTTAATACTCTTACACTTATCTATAAGATTTTCTCCAACCTTCTCACCAGCAAGAGTAACTACTCTAAGGCTTTGGGCTCCTTGCGGCGTAATACATTCAAGAATAGCGGAAAAAAGTGACGGAACACATATAAAGTGGCTTACATTGTATTTTTCTATACAATCCTTTATTGCAACTGGGTCTTTTGCCTCGTCTTCATCAGGGATTACTACTCTTGATGCTGAAACAACTGGTGTAAAAAAGCTTGTAAGGAAGCCGTCGAATGAATGTGAGAACAGCTGCAACACTGTATCATTTTGATCAAGACAGTATTCATCCCTTCTCCACTGTATCGAGTTGGTTATATTCCTGTGCTCTACCATTACGCCCTTAGGCTTTCCTGTAGTTCCCGATGTATAAATTATATAAGCTAGATCACAAGGCTCAATCCTTCCAATATTATGTGAATCAAAAGCATCAAAACTTTCATCAAGCATAATAACGCTGCCTTTAAAGTTTTCATAGCTTTCAGGTGAGATACCTTCCTTTGCAAGCAGTACTTTTGCACCTGAATCTTCAAGCATATATCTTTTTCTCTCTCCGGGATACGCTGCATCTACAGGTACGTATGCCCCTCCTGATTTCATTACAGCTAAAATACTAGTTATAAGCTCTAAAGACCTATCTGAAATTATCGCTACAACTGGATTTTTACCATTACAGCCAATTTCTTCATATGCCTTTATCAAAGCTCTTGCAAGCCTATTAGCTCTCTCATTTAGCTCTTTGTAAGTTATTGACCCATTGCTTGCTACAACCGCTGTATTTGACGGGTATTTTTCCACCACATCTTCAAAGAGCCTATAAACAGGGATATCAGTGTCTATATTATCATCTAGTGTATTATTGAAATCTTCTAAAAGAATATTCTTTTCATCCTCATTTGTAATATCAAGCTCAATAATACTTCTTTCAGGATTTTCACAGATATTTTTTAATAGATTTACAAAGTGCCCTGAAATTCTCTTCATTGTATCTTCTTTAAACAGCTTTGTGCAGTATTCGAGGGACAATCTTATTCCATCCTCAGTTTCTGAAGCATTTAATGTAATGTCAAACTTTGATATTGTAAGGTCATACCCGTAAGGACTCACCTCAAAATCTCCTAAGGTTTCAGCACTTTCCTCCTGTGAGTTTTCATAGTTCTGCATTACAAACATTACATCAAATAGAGGGTTTCTACTCATATCCTTTTTCAAATTAAGTTTTTCTATAAGCTCCTCAAACTGGTAATCCTGGTTTTCAAAAACTTCTAGTGCGTTTTCCTTCACTTCTTTAATAAATTCATTGAAGGTACTATCTTTTTCGGGATAATTCCTGAAAGCCAGTGTATTAACAAACATGCCCACTACATTTTTAAGATCTGCATGACGTCTTCCTGCTATAGGCGAACCTACGACAATGTCCTCCTGACCAGAGTACTTTGAAAGCAGAACATTAAATGCACCAAGAAGAACCATAAACAGTGTGGCACCATTGTCCGATGCAATCCTTTTAAGACTATCTTTTATATTGTTATCCACACCAAAACTTAAAACCTCTCCTTCAAAGCTTTTTACTGGTGGCCTTACAAAATCCGTTGGAATATTCAATATCGGAATCTCACCCTTAAAGGTCTTAAGCCAGTATTCCTCCTGCTTTTTATTAATCCCTTCCATAAACATGGAGTTCTGCCATACAGAATAATCCCTGTACTGTATTTTAAGAGGCATAAGCTCCTCATCATTATAAAGTAATATAAGCTCCTTTAGCAATATTTCAATCGATGTCCCGTCACATATAATATGGTGCATGTCCATCATAAGCACGTAGCTTTTACTATCGTTCTTTAAAAGGCAAACTCTTAAAAGCTCAGGTTTTGAAAGGTCAAACGGCTTTACAAAACTATCAACTATATTGCTTGTCTCCTCCTGTGAGACTTCCTTATAGTCTATTTCAAAATCCATGCTCTCAGAAATCTTCTGCACCGCTTCGCCATCAACCAGTTCAAAATAAGTTCTTAAAGACTCATGCCTCGCTACAAGAGACTTAAATGCTCCATTAAATCTATTTAAATCAATATCTCCCTCAAGCTTCACTACCATAGGCATATTGTAACTTGTATCACCTTCTTCAGACATCCTGTCTATAACATAAAGCCTCTTCTGTGCTGAAGACAATGGGTAATACTCACGTTTCTCCACCTGTTTTATGGAAACAAAAGTATCCTTTGAAGCTGAGCCTATAAACCTTTCCAGGCCTTTTACAGTAGGATTTCTGAACATCTCTCTTAAAGGAATATCTACACCAAGTTCCTTATGGATTTCAGCTATTAGTCTTGTTGCTTTTAAAGAGTGTCCTCCCAGCTCAAAGAAGTTGTCATTTATGCCTACTTTGCTTACTCCAAGGACTTTCTCCCATATTTTCACAAGCTCTATTTCTACTACTGTAGACGGCGCTTCATATTCAGCACCTGTGTTTATACTTTCCTTTGGTTTTGGCAATGCTCTTCTGTTTACTTTGCCGTTGGAAGTAAGCGGTATACTGTCAAGTTTTATAAAGAATGAGGGCACCATATACTCAGGCAAATCATTTAAAAGGTGCTCTCTTATTTCCTTAACAGTAAGCTCCCTTTTAGCCACGTAGTAAGCACACAACTGCTTGTCACCATCTAAGCCATCTAGTGCAATAACAACGCTCTCATTTATTTCATCATGCTCTAAAAGTTTTATTTCAATTTCACCAAGTTCAATTCTAAAACCCCTTATCTTAACCTGGTGGTCTATCCTCCCAAGGTACTCCATCTCTCCATTTGGTAGCATCTTCACAAGGTCTCCGGATCTATAAATCCTTTCATCGGGTAAATACGGATTTTGTATAAATTTTTCAGATGTAAGTTCTCCCCTGTTAAGATAACCTCTGCCAACACCATCTCCTCCAACACAGAGTTCACCTGGAACTCCAACAGGTAAAAGTCTAATGTTCCTGTCCATTATGTAGCACGTCAAAGTAGGTATGGGCTTACCAATATTACTGATGTTAAGGTTCATCTCAACATCGGTTATTTCCTTGTAGGTTACATGTACAGTCGTTTCAGTTATACCGTACATGTTTATAAGTGCAGTCTCAGGATACTTTTCCCTCCACGGTTTTAACATCGCGGGCTTTAAGGCCTCACCACCGAATATAACATATCTTATCGTGTTATCATTACCCTCATATTTCATCTCTTCAAAAATAAGGTTATAAAATGCTGATGGAGTCTGGTTGAGCACTGTAACTTTCTCTTGCTTCACAAGCCTTAAAAACTCCCGGGTTTCTCTTGAAACTATTTCAGGTACTATAACCATTCTTCCACCATAGAGAAGAGGTCCATACATCTCCCATACCGAGAAGTCAAAACAGAAGGAATGGAACATAGTCCAAACATCGCTGTCATTAAAGTCAAACTGCATTTTATCATTAAACATAAGCCGCACAACATTTCTATGCTCTATCATCACACCTTTGGGCTTTCCTGTTGTTCCTGACGTATAGATGACGTATGCTAGATTGTCCGGAGTGCTCACCGGCAGAAGATTATTCCTGTTGTAATCATACAATCTTCCATCCTTCATATCAATACATTCTCCGTCAAATCCAAAGCTGTCCATATACTCTGTCTGTGTGAGAAGCAGCTTGGTTCCACTGTCACCCAGCATATAGACAATCCTGTCCGAAGGATAAACTGGATCAATCGGAAGGTATGCACCTCCAGCTTTCAATATACCTAGAGCTGCAATTATCATCTCTGGAGAACGATTTAGCATAACCGCAACAATACTATCTCTACCAACACCCTTTTGTTTAAGCAGGTGTGCAAGACTATTAGCTTTTTCGTTCAGCTCATTGTAAGTCATGTTACTTTCTTTAAAGGTTATAGCAATATTGTAAGGAGTTTTGCTTACCTGCTCTTCAAAAATAGAATTAATTGTTGAAGTATGAGGGTAAACAGCCCTTGTTTGGTTAAAGTCGTGTAAAAGCTCCATTTTTTCGATCTCTGATAGCATCTCAACATCAGACAGCTTAATTTCAACGTTTTTAATAATTCCTTTAAGAAGGTTTTCATAGTGTTTTGCCATTCTTTCAATTGTCTCTTTTTTAAGAAGCTTTGTACAGTACTCAAAGCTGAAACTTAAGCCTTTTTCATTTTCCATTGCATAAAGTGTAAAATCAAATTTTGCTGTGTCATTTTCCGTATCAAAGGAATGTATGTCAAGCTCATCCAATTGAACTTCATCATCAGAAGACAGATTCTGCATAACAAACATAACATCAAACAACGGATTTCTACTAAGATCCCTCTTAATATCCAATTTTTCAACCAATTCTTCAAACTGGTAATCCTGATTTTCGAAGGCTTTGATTGAATTATCCTTAACTTTTTTAAGGAAATCGCTAAATTTTATGTTATCATCAAGCTGATTTCTAATTGCCAGTGTATTTACAAACATACCCATTACATTTTCCAAATCCACATGTGACCTTCCTGCAACAGGTGTTCCCACTACAATGTCATGCTGACCTGAGTATTTTGATAAAAATACGTTATATAGAGCCAGAAGTAGCATATATAGCGTGCAATCATGTTCTTTACAGATTTCCCTTAGCTTTAAGCTTGTATTTTCATCAATATCAAAATAAACTTTGCTACCTTCATGACTTTGCACAAAAGGTCTCTGGTAGTCCATAGGGAACTCCAATACAGGTATGTCTTCTCTAAATGTGTTACTCCAGTATTCCTCCTGCTCCTTCATTGTACTAGAGCCAAGATGTTCATTTTGCCATACAGCATAATCCTTATACTGTATTTTTAAAGGCTTAAGCGTTTCACCCTTGTACGTTGTAAGGAATTCATTGGTAAAAATACCCACCGATGTACCGTCGGATATAATATGGTGCATATCGGCAATGAGGACATGCCTTTCTTCACCTATTTTTATAAGACCACCCCTTATGAGCGGCGCCCTTTTCAAGTCAAAAGGTGCTGTAAAATTATTGACTATACCTTTAGCTTCCTCTTCCGATGCCTCCATATAGCTTAATTTGAATTCAACCTGTTCATGTATTTTCTGCACAGGTTCACCGTTCATAACCTCAAAGGAAGTTCTTAAAGCTTCATGTCTATCAATAAGATCCCTGAAGGTATTTTCAACCCTCTGCCTATCTAAAGGTCCTTCAATTACAACACTTATCGGTACGTTGTAGCTCGTATCTCCTTCCTCTATTCTGTCAATTATATAAAGTCTTCTCTGTGCTGCGGAAAGAGGGTAATACTCTCTTTTTTCAGAAATTTTTATGGAAGTATGAGTTTTCTTTACTGAACCGTCAATATATTCTGCCATTTGCCTTATTGTCTGCCTTGTAAATATTTCTCTTAGAGGCATCTCAACATCAAACACTTTATGTATTTTTGAAACAAGCATTGTACCTTTAAGTGAGTGTCCGCCCAGCTCAAAGAAGTTATCATTTACACCTATTTTTTCTACATCAAGAACTTCCAACCACAACGCTGTAAGTTTTTCTTCAGTCTCGTTTTCAGGTGCTACATAATCGGCACCTGCTGAAACTTTACCCTCTGGCTTAGGAAGAGCACTCCTGTCTATTTTGCCATTCTTGTTAAGAGGCATAGCCGAAAGCTCCATAAAGTATGAAGGTATCATATAATGGGGCAGCTTTTCCTTAAGCTTCTGCCGTAAACTTTCCAAAGACATTTCACTTTTTAGAGTGTAATAGGCACATATAGCTTTTTCAGAACTCATTTCACCTGTTACTGTAATAACCACTTCGTTTACCGCTTTTATATTGTTAAACTGGTTTTCAATCTCTCCTAGTTCTATCCTAAAACCTCTTATCTTTACCTGATGGTCGACCCTTCCGATAAACACAACACTTCCGTCGGGAAGCCATTTTGCTAAGTCTCCTGTTCTATACATTGTATCTTCTGGCACAAACGGGTTTTTAACAAATTTCTCATCTGTGAGTTCAGGCCTGTTCAGGTATCCTTTTGCAAGTCCATCCCCACTTATGCATAATTCTCCAACAACTCCAACGGGCAAAAGATTGTCATATTTATCCACGATGTATATTTCAGTATTGGCTAAAGGTTTTCCGATTGGTACAGTACCAATTCCTTTATCTATTTCGTTTATATAATGGTAAGTCGCAAACACAGTACTTTCTGTCGGCCCATATACATGAATCATCCTATTTTCTCCAAGCTTTTCAAGGGCTTTTTCCACATGGGCAAAGGAGACTCTTTCTCCTCCGAACAAAACATGCTTTACATTCTTTAGCGCATCAATATTTATATCTACAAAAGCATTAAACAGTGCAGTAGTAATAAAGAATACCGTTATCTTTTCCTTTTCTATAAAATCGCACAGTTTGTTGATATTAACAACACATTCCTTATCCATACAAACCAGCTTTGCTCCGTTTAATAACGCACCGTATATATCGAACACAGACCCGTCAAAGGCATAGTTTGACAATTGCAACAACACATCTTCCGCAGTAATTTCAATATAATTGGTGTTCTTTACTACCCTTGTAACATTGTAATGGGTTGTAAGGTTGCCTTTGGGGTTTCCGGTAGAACCGGAGGTATAAATTATGTAAGCTAGGTTTGCTGAATTATTGTTATGGTCCAGATTCCCCTTATCCTGATGCCTTATTCTTTCATCCTCCAATGTAAGTACCTTACCCGAGAACAAGGCCTTGTGCGAAATATCCTTTCTAGCAATCAGCAGAGATGTGCCACTGTCTTCTAGCATATACTCTATTCTGTCTACTGGATACTCCGGATCTATAGGCATATATGCTCCTCCTGCCTTAAGAATTCCCATTATACCTATAATCATATCAGTAGAGCGCTCAACCATCATACCTACAATGGTATCAGCCTTAACGCCTTCTAGTCTTAACACCCTTGCCAACTGGTTAGCCTTTTCGTTAAGTTCTCTGTACGTAACCTTCTCTTCTTTGTATACAACAGCTATATTATCAGGAGTAAGTGTCACCTGCTGCTCAAAGAGCTGCCCAATTGTCTTATCCTTCGGATACTCTATTTTGGTATCGTTAAATACCTTAAGTATTTCTTTTCTTTCCTCCTTTGAAAGCATATCAATCCTTGCTATTTTCTCATCTGGGTTTATAACAATATTCTTTAATATGGTTATAAAATGACCAAGCATTCTTTGTATTGTTTCTTTTTTATAGAGCTTTGTACAGTACTCCATGGAAAGACCTATTCCATCCTCACCTTCAAAAGCACTTAATGTCATATCAAACTTAGAAATATTCATTTCATGCTGATAAGGAGTTATTTCAAGTCCTCCTAATTCTTTATCCTCACCTTGCTCTTCATTGACAAGCATAAACACTGTGTCAAATAGAGGATTTCTGCTAAGATCCCTTTTAAGATCCAACCTGTCAACCAATTCTTCAAACTGGTAGTCCTGATTTTCGTATGCTTTTAATGAAGTGTCTCTAACCTCAGCGAGAAACTCTTTGAAGCTCTTACTTGCAGAAGGAGAATTTCTCATAGCAAGTGTATTTACAAACATACCTATAATATTCTCAAGATCTGCATGATGCCTTCCAGCAGCAGGTGATCCTACTATAATATCTTCCTGTCCGGTATACTTTGATAACATAACATTATATGCTGCCAACATAGTCATATAAAGCGTTGTACCTGTTTCACTACAAAGCTCCTTTATACTTTGTGCAAGCTCCATATCAATAAATGCGGAAACAACATCTCCTTCAAAAGACTGAACTGAAGGTCTTGCATAATCTGTAGGCATTTGGAGTACAGGTATTTCACCATCCATAGAAGAAAGCCAGAACTCCTCTTGTTTTAAAAGCTCACCAGAATTTAAAAGCTCCCTCTGCCAAACTGAATAGTCCTTGTACTGCACTTTAAGCGGTGCGAAACTTTCACCCTGATATATTCTCATAAACTCTCTCACAAATATGCTCATTGAAGCACCATCGGAAATTATATGATGCATATCAATCATAAATATGTGCTTTTTGTCGTTAAGTTTTATGAGTCCTGCCCTTAAAAGAGGAGCTTTTTCAAAATCAAACGGCTTTAAAAAGCTATCAGCTATCTCTTTTGCTTTCTTTTCATCACATTCAATATATAAAAGATCAAACTCCACCTTATCATGAATCTTCTGAACAGGTTCTCCTTCAATTGTCACAAAAGATGTCCTGAACGATTCATGCCTCTTTATCATTTCTTTAAATGTAGCCTCAAAACGTTCAAGCTTAAGCTCACCTTCTATATACATTATAGATGGCATATTATAGCTGGTTCCGCCCTCTAACTGGTTCACTATATAAAGCCTGTGCTGAGCTGGCGAAAGAGGATAATACTCTTTTTTTGGTGCGGGCTTTATGGATGTATAAATATTTTTGTCACCAAAATCTATTTTTTGTGACAAGCCTCTTATAGTAGCATTGTTAAATACTTCTCTCAATGGTATCTTTACATTCATTTCCCTGTAAATTCTCGATACCATAAGTGTTGCCTTCAAAGAATGGCCACCAATCTCAAAGAAATTGTCCAACACACTCACATTTTCTAATCCAAGAACTTCCTTCCAAATACTTTCAAGTTTTTCTTCAATTTCATTTTCTGGCGGCACATATTCTGCCGCTTTTAGTATTCCTGTCTCAGGCATTGGTAGAGCTTTCCTATCAACCTTACCATTTGGTGTAAGGGGTATCTTATTAGGTATCTCAACAATGTATTGGGGCAGCATGTAGGAAGGCAAACTCTTTGCAAGTTCTTCCTTTATTTCCATGGAATCCATCTCACCATCTAAAACAACATAGGCACATATCTTTTTATCTTGATCCATATCATCGACTGCAACAACCACAGCTTCCCGAATTGTATCCATTAAAAGCAGAGAACTTTCTATTTCTCCAAGCTCTATCCTATAGCCTCTTATTTTAACCTGATCATCAGCCCTTCCAGCATATTCTAGTTTTCTGTCCTCAAGAATCCTGACAAGGTCTCCAGTTCTGTATAGGGTCGGGCTCTTATCATTGTCGAATGGATTGTCTATAAACCTTTCCTTAGTTAAATCAGGATTTCCAATATAGCCTCTTGACACACCGTAACCACCTATATAAAGCTCTCCTATAACACCGTAAGGTACCGGATTTTTACCCTTATCAAGAACATATACGCTTGTGTTTTGTATAGGAGTTCCAATAGGTATTATGGCAAGATTTTCAATATTTTCCCTATCAACTGTGTACAGCGTCGTTACGTCAGTACACTCAGTTGGGCCATATACGTTTGTAACCACAAGCCTCTCATCATGAACTTTATTAAACAATTGTTCAATAAGAGACTTCCGGAGTTCTTCGCCTCCTATTACAAAATGTCTTACACCTATGGTATCTAAATCTTTCTCCATCATATTTAAAATCATATTAAGGTGCATAGGAGTACCGTCAGAAATATCTATTGAATTGTCCATATAATAACAAAGCAACTTCTCGCCATCGGTTCTTACTTCTTCAGGCACTATGTGCAGGGTATGTCCTAGAAGTAGAGCAGGGAAGATCTGTTTTACAGACGCATCAAAAACATATGGTGCAACAAGCGCTATTTTAAGTTTTTCATTGTACATGCCATATATCTTATCCTCAAGTCCAGCTACAAGATTGCACAAACCTCCGTTTTCAACCATTACACCTTTTGGTTTACCTGTTGTACCCGAGGTATATATAACATAGGCAATACTATCTACACTGCTCTTAACATCAGGATTGGACTGGCTGTAATCTTCAAAAGCCCGGTCAATAAATACAGTCTCTCCATTAAAGACTATTTTCCCGTCGAGATGACTCTGAGTAAGAAGTATTGACGTTTTACTGTCTTCAAGCATATATTGTATCCTCTGTTCAGGGTAGGAAGTATCTATCGGAAGATAAGCACCTCCTGCCTTTAACACAGCCATAATGCCCACTATCATATCACAAGAACGTTCTGTAAACATTGCAACTATCGTGTCTTTACTTACTCCTAATTCTATCAGCCTGTGGGCTAAAGCATTTGCCTTTTTGTTAAGCTCATCATATGTAAGCTCCTGTCCTTCATAGAAAACCGCAGTTTCATCAGGCTTCATTTCAGCCATTCTTTCAAACAGTCGTTTTACAGTTAAAGATGGCTTCTCACCAAACGTTGCAGGGCCATATGAATTTACTATGCTGTCTCTTTCTTTGCTAGAAATTACAGCAATATCATTTATCATTATCGTACGGTCAGCTGAGATAGCCTCAAGTACATTGACAAAACCCCTTGCCATTTTTTCGACAGTTTCCCTTTTGAAGAGCTGTGTACAATAAACAAAATTGAACTTTATTTCATCTTCGTCTTCAAAAGCATAAAGTGTTATATCAAACTTAGACATACAACCATCATTTTCAAGAGGACTCACCGAAAGTTCACTAAAATCTGCATCCTCCCCTTCGAAATTCTGAATTGAAAACATAGTATCAAAGAGAGGGTTACGAGCAAGATCCCTTGGAATCTCAAGTTTTTCAATCAACTCCTCAAACTGGTAGTCCTGATTGTCATATGCCATTAAAGTATTGTCTCTTACTTCCTTTAAAAATTCATCAAATGACTTCTGACCTTCTGGGTAATTCCTCATTGCAAGTGTGTTTACAAACATACCTATAATATCTTGAAGATCACTATGCCTCCTTCCTGCTGTCGGTGTTCCAACTATAATGTCCTCCTGAGCTGAATATTTTGACAAGAACACATTGTAAGCAGCAAGCATGACCATATAGAACGTGCTTTTTGTATCTAGCGCAATAGATTTAATTGCCTGTGCAATATGTTTGCCGCATTCAAAATCAACCCTGTCCCCTTCAAAATTTTTGACAGCGGGCCTTTTGAAATCTGTAGGAAGCTCAAGAACCGGAAGCTCTCCTTTCATAACCTCAAGCCAATAATCTTCCTGTTTTTTAATCTCTCCGGACTTTAGCAACTCATTTTGCCATAATGCAAAATCTTTGTAAGTTAAATTAACCGGGGTAAGTTCTCTTCTTTCATAAAGATTTACAAGCTCACCTATCATAATTCCCATTGAAGTACCGTCAGATATTATGTGGTGCATGTCAATAAAAAGCGCGTGTTTTGTAGCTGTAACTTTTACAAGCTCAAACCTAATAAGTGGCGCCAAACTCAAGTCGAAAGGCCTTACAAACCTTTCATACAAGTCTGGAAGTTCTTCAAAAGAAGCTTCCACCACATTTATTTTGAAATCCACACTTTTATGTATTTTCTGTTTAGGCTCACCTTCTACTTCAACAAAGGAGGTTCTGAAAGAATCATGTCTTTCAATTATTGCATTCACTGCATTTTCAAAGCGTTTTACATCAAGATTACCTTCAATAACACATGCAAACGGAACGTTATAAGCAGTACTTTTTTCTGTTATGCTGTCAATTATATAAAGCCTGTTTTGCGCCGATGACAATGGGTAATATTCCATGTCTGGCGCACTCTTTATGGAAGAATAAATATTTCTAACCGAATTTTCAATATGCACTGCAAGCTCCATTACAGTTGGCGCAGAAAATATTGTCCTTAGCGAAATATCAGCATCAAACTCCTTGTGTATCTTTGAAACAAGTATTGTTGCTTTTAGTGAGTGACCTCCAAGTTCAAAGTAGTTGTCGTTTAATCCCACTCTTTCTACACCAAGAACCTCCTGCCACAACGCTGCAAGTTTTTGTTCAGTTTCATTTGTAGGAGCAACATATGGTACACCAGAAATAATTTCTCCCTCTGGCCTTGGCAATGCATTTCTGTCTATTTTGCCGTTTTTGTTTAGAGGCATAACAGGAAGCTTTACAAAGTATGATGGCAACATATAATCAGGCAGTTTTTCCTTGAGTTTTTCGCGTATATCTGCCCCCACCATTTCACTATCAGCTGTATAATAAGCACAAAGTAGCTTTTCAGAACTTATCTCTCCTGTTACTGTTACAACAACCTCTTTTATTCCCTCAATATTTAAAAGTTGGTTTTCTATTTCACCAAGTTCTATTCTAAAACCTCTTACCTTAACCTGGTTGTCCATTCTACCTAAGAACTCTATGCTTCCATCTGAAAGCCATCTTGCGCGGTCACCCGTCCTATACATCATTAATTTTCTATCATCAGACCATCCAAGTTCACTTATAAAAGGATCCTTTACAAACTTTTCATTTGTAAGATCAGGTTTTCCTAAATACCCTGATGCTACACCGTCCCCGCCTACTATCAGTTCTCCCGGAATGCCGACAGGAAGAAGGTTTCCTCCCTTGTCCACAATGTATACCGTTGAGTTGTTGATGGGCTTTCCTATAGGTATGTTTTCATAATAGTCTTTATCTATGTGGAAAGTAGTTGAGAAGGTCGTGTTCTCAGTAGGCCCATATCCGTTTATAATATTAATCTTTTTGCTAGCCTTTCTCACACTGTTTATGTGCTTTGATGACAGTACATCTCCTCCGACAAGAAGGTTTTTTATACCCTCAAACATTGCCGGATTTACCTGTGCCAACTGGTTAAACAACGGTGATGTAAGCCACATTGTTGTTATCCTATATTCTTTTATTGCAGCTTCAAGCTTTTCGGGACTTAATATCGTGTCTTCATCTACAAGATAAAGACTAAGTCCGTTAAGTAGCGCACCCCATAACTCAAAGGTAGATGCATCAAATACTATGGCACCAGTCTGCAGTATCCTGTCCCCTGTACAAAAATCAATATAATTTGTATTTTTAACCAATCTTACAACATTTCTGTGGTTAACCATAACACCTTTCGGAATACCTGTAGATCCTGATGTGTACATAACATATGCACAGCGTTCAGCATCGACATTATTCTCAAAATCATTGCAGGACAGTAAATAGTTTTCTTCCTGATCAATACAAATAACCTCACCTGTAAATCCTTCAACAGGGTCTTTGCCGAGCTCAGTTTCTGTTATCATAACGTCTATTTTACTATCCTCTAACATATACTTTTTCCTATCAGAAGGGTACTTAGGATCAATGGGAAGATATGCTCCCCCTGCCTTTAGTATCGCAATGCTACCTATTACCATCTCTATAGACCTTTCGGTCATCAATCCTACAAGCTTGTTTCCCACTCCTTTTTCTACAAGTAAGCGTGCTAGAGAATTTGCTCTTTTGTTTAGCTCCATATAAGAAAGCTTCCTATTTCCGCAAACCACAGCATCAACGTCTGGAGTTTCTAAAACCTGCTCAGAAAAAAGCTCTGTAATTGTCTTATGATAAGGATATTGCACCCTTGTCCTATTAAATCCTTCTAGTATTTCTTTTCTTTCTTCAAGAGTCATCATATTTACTTCTGATATCAGTTTATCAGGGCTTTGAGTCACTTCTTTTAAAATGTTTATAAAATAGCCCAACATTCTTTTTATGGTGTCTTCTTTGAAAAGCTTTGTGCAGTATTCCATCGTAAGACCTATTCCATCTTCATCCTCATAAGCACTTAATGTTATATCAAACTTTGAAGTATTCATATCATGCTGGTACGGAGTCAACTCAATTCCGCTTGCATCCCTATCTTCACTAGTATCTTCATTTACAAGCATAAACACTGTATCAAAAAGAGGATTTCTGCTAAGGTCCCTCTTAATCTCAAGCCTGTCTACAAGCTCTTCAAACTGGTAATCCTGGTTTTCATAAGCCTTTAATGAATTATCCTTTACCTCCCTAAGGAACTCTTTAAAACTCTTATCTCCAATAGGATGATTTCTCATAGCCAGTGTATTTACAAACATACCTATTATGTTTTCAAGGTCTGCATGATACCTTCCTGCTACAGGAGAACCTACAACAATATCCTCCTGACCAGTGTATTTTGAAAGCAGTAAATTGTAAGAAGCCAACAAGAACATATGAAGTGTGGTTCCAGTTTCGCTGCAAAGTCCCTTGATCTTTCCGGCAAGATCTCTATCAATGAATGAAGATGTCACATCTCCTTCAAAAGACTGCATTGATGGTCTCTTATAATCAGTAGGCATTTGTAGAACAGGTATTTCACCACTCATGGCAGAGAGCCAGAACTCTTCCTGTTTCTTCATCTCACCTGACATTACAAGTCCATTCTGCCACACTGCATAATCCTTGTAATGAACCTTAAGTTCCTTAAGCTCTGCTCCCATGTAAATATCCATAAATTCCCTTACAAAAATATCCATTGAAACACCATCGGAAATTATGTGATGCATATCGAACATAAATATATACCTGTTATCGCTAATTCTAATAAGTCCTGCCCTTAATAGTGGAGCTATTTCAAAATTAAACGGTTTTACAAAATTTTCAACAATCTCCTGGGCTTTTGATTCATCGCTCTCAATATATTCAACACTAAATGGCACGTCTTCATGTATAATCTGTACAGGCTCTCCATTCCTAGTTACAAAAGACGTCCTTAAGACTTCATGTCTATTTATCATTTTTTCGAAACAAGTCTCAAATCTTTCTTTGTCCAATTCGCCTTCAAGATACATTACCGAAGGCATGTTATAAGCTGTTCCTTCATCAATTTGGTTTAAAATGTAAAGCCTTCTTTGAGCCGCTGACAGAGGATAGTATTGCCTCTTTTCGGCAGGCTGGATCGATATATATTCTTTCTTTTGTGCACTTTTAATATATTCTGCCATTTGTTTTACAGTCTGGCTTGTAAAAATTTCCCTAAGTGGCATTTCAACATCAAATTCCCTGTGTATTCTTGAAACAATCAGAGTACCCTTTAAGGAATGGCCACCAAGTTCAAAGAAGTTGTCCATCGTTCCCACTTGCCCAACTGCCAGTATTTCCTGCCATATGCTTACAAGCTTTTCTTCCATCTCATTTACTGGAGCAACATAGGGCCTTCCTGTTGTAATTTCTCCTTCCGGTTTTGGAAGTCTCTTTCTGTCAATTTTTCCACTTTTATTTAGAGGCATTTCATTAAGGTAAATATAGTACGAAGGAAGCATATAATTAGGTAGATTCTTTGAAAGCTCATTTCTTATTTCAGAATGTGTATATTCCTTATCCGACACGATATATGCACACAACGCTTTTTCAGATTCTAAGTCAACCGCCGCTGCGATAGCCTCTTTAACACCATAAATCTTCCTCAGTTCATTTTCGATCTCACCGAGTTCTATCCTGAATCCTCTTACTTTGACCTGGAAATCCAACCTTCCCATATACTCAATGTTTCCATTGACCGTATATCTTGCAAGGTCACCAGTCCTGTACATCTTCATTCCTTTTTTGAAAGGATTGTCTACAAATTTCTCATCATTCAATTCAGTATTATTCAGATATCCTCTAGCAAGGCCTATTCCAGACAAACAAAGTTCACCCGGTACCCCTACAGGATTAAGCCTTCCATTTTTATCAACAATATAAGCTTCAATATTTTGCATAGGTTTACCTATGGATACATTAGTCTCTCCATTATACTCTAAAAGGGAATAACAGGTAGCATAAATGGTCGACTCGGTTGGACCATATATGTTTTCCAGCCTTATTTTGTCGCAGAGACTGTAAAATTTTTCAACCGAAGCAATCTGCACAGCTTCCCCTGCAAGGAAAATATACTTAAGGCTTTGTAGCGCTTTAATCCGGTTTTCATCAATTATACTTACAAATACATTAAACATTGAAGGAACAAAATTTATGTGTGTTATGTTGTATTGTTCTATTGCCTCAACAATCCTAAAAGGATCCTTTTCTTCATCGGCTCCTAGTATTGCGAGTTTTCCTCCATCTAAAAACCACCCGAACAACTCTGCAACAGATACATCAAAGGTGTATGCAGTTTTGAGAAGGTATGTATCATTTTCATAAAGAGGATACTTCTTTTGCAGGCAGTCAAGTATATTTACAGCAGATTTATGTTCTATCATAACACCCTTAGGCTTTCCTGTAGACCCTGAGGTGTATATTATATATGCAAGGTCTGAAGACTTAGCTCTTGTTGGCGAATATAACCCATTCCCGTCGTTAATCTTAGGATCATCTAGTGAAATCATTTCAACTCCCTCAAAAGATATATCCTTATATTTATCCTGAGTAAGCATTACAAATGCTTTTGAGTCTTCAAGCATATAGGCTATTCTATCCTTTGGAGTTTCAGGTGCTATAGGCAAGTACGCACCTCCTGCTTTTAGAATACCAAGTATTCCAACTAGCATTTCAAAGGACCTATCAACCATAATGCCAACTATGGTTCCAGGTTTTATCCCCCTTTTATGAAGCGTCCAAGAAAGCCGGTTTGCTCTTACATTAAGCTCAGCATACCTCATCTCTCTGTCTTCAAAGACTAGGGCAGTGTTATAAGGTGTTTTATTAGCCTGTGCTTCAAACAGACTTTGAAGCGTCTCGGTATCCGGGTAGTATGAATGTGTATCATTGAAAACAGTGAGTATCCTATCTCTTTCATTTGGGGCCATCATGTCTGCTTCCTCTAATGTAAGGTAAGGGTTTTGTGACAACTCATCAAGAAGCTTTATAAAATGCACCGCAATTTTCTCTATAGTTTCTTTTTTGAAAAGCTGAGTACTGAATTCAAAATCAAATTTTAAACAATCCTCATCCTCAACTGCATAAAGTGAGATATCAAATTTTGATATAGCCAACTCATTATCCAGCGGCAATACATTGAGTTCGCTAAAGTCAGCTTTTTCCCTCTCAATATTTACAAGGGAAAACATTGTATCAAAAAGAGGATTCCTGCTTACGTCCCTTGGAATTTCAAGTTTTTCAACAAGCTCTTCAAATTGGTAATCCTGATTTTCAAAAGCACTAAGTGTGTTGTTTTTTACTTCCTTCATAAATTCTATAAATGTCTTTTTACCGTCTGGATTGTTCCTCAATGCCATTGTATTAACAAACATACCTATGATATTCTGAATGTCATTGTGCCTTCTTCCCGCTACAGGGGTTCCCACAATCAAGTCATCCTGTCCCGTGTATTTGTAAAGAAGCACATTATATGCGGCCAACAACACCATAAAGAGTGTACTGCCTGTCTCATCCGCAATTTGCTTAAGCTTCTTAACAATATGCTCGTCACAGTCAAACTCAAACCTATCACCTTCGTAGTTTAGAAGATTGGGTCGCTTATAATCTGTAGGAAAATCCAAAACAGGAATTTCCCCACTCATATAAGAGAGCCAAAATTCTTCCTGATGTTTCATTTTTCCCGATCTAACAAGTTCGTTCTGCCACAGGGCAAAATCCTTGTATTTTAATCCAACAGGCTGTAATTCATTTCCTTCATATATGTTAATTAATTCGTCTATCATTATGCCTACCGAGGTACCGTCGGAAATTATGTGGTGCATATCAATAAAAAGCGCATGCCTTGTGCTATTAAGCTTAATAACCTCCGCTCTTATTAATGGAGCATTCTCTAAGTCAAAAGACCTCACAAATCTATCAGCTAGTTCAGACAACTCGCTCTCCTTAGCTTCTTTTAACTCTAATTTAAAGTCAATATCCTCACAAATCTTCTGCACCGGTTCTCCATCAATTTCCACAAAGAAAGTCCTAAATGCTTCATGCCTTCTAACTATCTCTTTCATTGCATTTTCAAAACGTTCAATATCAAGCCTTCCCTCTATTATACCTGTAAAAGGAATATTGTAGGCAGTGTTTTCTCCAGTTATTTGCTGAACTAGATAAAGCCTCTTCTGCGCTGATGATAGTGGGTAGAACTCCATATTAGGAGCCGGATTTATGCTGGTATACTCACTCTTTGCTGAGCTTTCTATCATAAGCGCCAGTTCCTTTATTGTAGGAGACGAGAATATAGACTTGAGAGGAACATCAACGTCGAACTCCTTGTGCATCTTCGAAGCCAATACAGTTGCTCTCAAGGAGTGTCCGCCTATCTCAAAGAAATTACTGCTAGTACCTATGCCTTCTCTTCCTAAAACCTCTTCCCATAAACGAACAAGCCTTTCTTCAGTGGGAGTCTCAGGCGCAGTATATTTCATAGCTGCTGTAATTTCTACTTCCGGCTTAGGAAGCATTTTTCTGTCTACTTTGCCATTTGGCGTAAGAGGTATTTCATCTAGCTTTACAATTACCTCAGGTATCATGTATTCCGGAAGCTCTTTTTTAAGACTAGACTTTATTTGCTGCTGCGACAACTCACCATTTCCTACAATATATGCACAGAGGTATTTATTCCCTGTTTTATCTTCAACGTCAACTACCACCGATTGACTTATTGTGTCAATCTTTAAAAGCTGCACCTCAATTTCTCCAAGTTCTATCCTGTTGCCCCTAATTTTTACCTGGTTATCTATCCTGCCTAAAAACTCTAAATTTCCGTCAGGAAGCCATCTGGCAAGATCCCCGGTTCTGTACATCCTCTTATAGGAGTAGTAAGGGTTTTCAACAAACTTTTCATCCGTCAGTAAAGGTTGCTTCAAATAGCCCCTTGCAAGACTGTCACCTGAAACACACAATTCTCCCGCTGCTCCTTTTGGAACAAGCTTGTTGTATTTATCTAAAATCAATATCTGATTATTGTATACCGGAGCTCCTATTGGTATGTTTGAGTATGCTCTGTCTACAACAAAACTAGAAGTTACAACAGTATTTTCTGTCGGTCCATAGTTATTTATAACGTCATAAGGTTGCTCAATAAATCCATTAAGCTTGTCCCCCCCTGTAAGAAGCTTTCGAAGGCTTAGCGGAGCAGACATATTCATAAATTGCTCACATATCTGTGTAGGCAAAAAGCTAATTGTTATGTTATTTTTTGTGTAAAAATCAACAAGCCTGTCAAGGTCAAGTTTGATTTCTTCATGAACAATGTGTATTGATGCTCCAGCAACAAGATAAGGGAAAATCTCCCACACCGATGCATCAAAACCAAATCCTGCATATTTTGTTGCTCTATCCTTAGAAGTTACTTCATAATAGTGGTTATGCCACCAACAAAGGTTCACAAGGGATTTATGCTCCACCATTACCCCCTTTGGCCTTCCAGTTGAACCCGAGGTATATATTACATATGCCAGGTCGCCAGACATTCTCTGTTGATTTGGGTTTTCTGCTGTACCATTACAAAGTTCTTCCTCATCAATATTTACTGTTATTTTGTTGAAACATATTCGGTCTAAAAATTTTCCTCTAGTAATCAGTATACTAGCTTCACTATCTTTCAGCATGTAATCTATCCTATCTTGTGGGTAGGACGGATCAATAGGAAGATAAGCACCTCCTGCCTTTAAGATAGCTAGTATACCAACAATCATTTCTAAAGAGGGCTCAACCATAATACCTGTTATCGTTTCTCTACCTGCACCCATTTCAATGAGCTTTTCTGCTAATATATTTGCTCTATTGTTAAGGGATAAATAGGTTAAAGCCTTATCCTCGAATACAACAGCTGTGTTGTAAGGAGCCCTTGATACCTGCTCTTCAAAAATTTCGGTAATGGTTTTATCTTTAGGATATTCAATATGGTAATCATTAAAATTCACCAAAAGCTCTTTTATCTCATTTTCATCTAAAATTACGATGTCACAAAGCCTGATTGCAGGATTTTGAGCTATTTCATTGAGTATATTAGTAAAGTGTGCCCCAAACCTTTCCATAGTCTCCCTTTTAAACAGCTTTGTGCAGTAAACCATTTCAAATACGATATTTTCTTCATCTTCTGAAGCATTTAACGTTATGTCAAATTTTGCAATATCACTATCATACTCATAAGGTGATACTTCAAATTCATCAATATCTTCATCAATATCCTCTGCCATGTTCTGAAGGGAAAATACAATATCAAACAAAGGATTACGGCTTAAATCCCTGTTTAACGAAAGTTTGTCAACCAACTCTTCAAACTGGTAATCTTGGTTTTCATAGGCCTTTAAGGCGTTGTCACGTACCGATTCAAGAAACTGTACAAAAGTTTTTTCGCCCTCAGGATAGTTCCTCATTGCAAGAGTATTGACAAACATACCAATTATGTCTTCAACATCTGTATGATGCCTTCCTGCAACGGGTGAACCAACTATTATATCCTCCTGCCCTGTGTATTTATTAAGTAAAACATTGAAAGCCGCTAGTAGCATCATATACATTGTACTACCAGTTTCAGACGCTGTGTTTCTTAGTTTTTTTACTGTATTTGACGACACACTAAACTTTATACTATCCCCTTCAAAACTCTGGACAGAAGGACGTTTATAATCTGTCATCATATTAAGTACGGGAATTTCGCCACCTAAAGTAGAGAGCCAGTATTGCTCCTGTTTTTCCATTTCTCCAGACCCAATAAGTTCATTCTGCCATTGGGAAAAGTCCCTGTATTGAACCTTAAGCGGTTCTAATGTATTACCTTTATAGAGTTCTATAAATTCATTCAAAAATATGCCCACTGACACTCCATCAGAAATAATGTGGTGCATATCAAGCATAAGTATATATTTGTTATTTCCTCTATCAATAAGACCTGCCCTAAAAAGAGGAGCCTTTTCAAGGTCAAAAGGCCTTACAAAATTGTCAATCAGTTCTTTTTCATTAACATTGTTATGATCAAAAACCTCAACAGCGAATTCAACATTTTCGTTTATCTTCGTAAAAGGCTCTCCATCTATTGAATGAAAGGATGTCCTGAAGGATTCATGCCTTTTTATAAGCTCCTTTAGTACCTTCTGAAGCTTGTCACTATCAAGCGATCCTTCAATATTCATAAAAGCAGGAATGTTGTATCCTGTTCCCCCTTCTATTTTGTCAATGATGTACATTCTTTTCTGAGCTGCAGAAAGTGGATAATATTCTTTCTTTCCATAAGACTTTATAGAAGAATAAATGCTTTCCCCCGCTCCTGTTATATAACATGCAAGGCCTTTAACATTCTGTCTTGTAAAAACCTCTTTAAGAGGTATTTCAACGTCAAACTCCTTGTGTATCCTCGAAACAAGCAATGTGGCTTTAAGAGAGTGTCCTCCCAATTCAAAGAAGCTGTCCATTGTTCCTATTTTATCAACTCCAAGTATTTCTTTGAATAACATCACAAGCGTTTTTTCTACATCATTTTGAGGCTCAACAAAAGGAGTTCCAGTATAGAGGTCTCCATCTGGCTTTGGTAGAAGCTTTCTATCAACCTTTCCATTTTTATTAAGCGGCATTTTCTCAATCTGCATAAAATATGATGGAATCATGTACTCAGGAAGTTTTGACTTAAGCTTTTCTCTTAGTTCACCTGCAGAAATTTCGCTTTGAGCAGTAAAATATGCACAAAGATACTTTTCAGAGCTTGTATCTCCATACACCAAAACTACAGCTTCCTTTATATCCTCGAAACTAGCTATGGCATTTTCCACTTCACCTATCTCAATTCGAAAGCCTCTTATTTTTACTTGGTGGTCAATCCTTCCTAAAAACTCAATACTTCCATCAGGAAGCCATCTTGCAAGGTCACCCGTCTTATATACACTACCAGCACCTTCTACCCCATCTTTAAATGGATTAGGTATAAATCTCTGTCTGGTAAGCTCCGGATTATTGAGATAGCCACGCCCAACTCCGTGTCCTCCTACCCATAATTCACCTTCCGCACCTACAGGCTGTAATTTTCCAAATTTGTCCACAATATACGCAGTGGAATTACTTATTGGCATACCGATTGGAATATTCTTATCAAATTCTTTCTCAATTCTGTAAGTTGTCGAGAAAGTTGTGTTTTCTGTCGGACCGTACCCATTTATAATATTAATGCCTTTGCATGCTTTCTTTACTTGCCTTACATGCTTAGGTGATACTATATCTCCACCTACCAACAGGTTTTTAAGAGGCTCAAACATGTAAGGATCAACCTGAGAAAGCTGATTGAACAAAGGAGATGTAAGCCACATTGTTGTTATATTATTTTCCTTAATAGCCTTTTCCAGCCTTTCGGGATTCAATATGGTATCTTCATCAACAAGGTAAAGAGTAAGTCCATTAAGCAGTGATCCCCATACTTCAAAAGTGGAGGCATCAAACACTATTGCACCTGTCTGAAGTATTCTATCACCTTTGTTAAACTCAACATAATTTGTATTTTTTACAAGCCTCACTACATTTCTATGCTCAATCATAACTCCCTTTGGTTTTCCTGTTGATCCCGAGGTGTACATTACATATGCAAGGCTTTTTGGTGAAGATACTATATCCTCAAATATAAAATCTTCCTTGTATAATTCCGCGTTTTCAAGTGCTACTATATCGCCTTCGAAAAAGGATTTAATATCCTCTAAAAGATGCTCTTGTGTCAGCATCAACTTCACTTTGCTGTCATTAACCATGTATTTTTTTCTGTCCTTTGGATAGAGAGGGTCAATCGGAAGATATGCTCCACCTGCCTTAAGTATAGCCAAAGTTCCTACAAGCATCTCAATTGACCGGTCGGTCATTAATCCAACCAGTGTATCTTCTCTAACTCCTTTATCCCTCAAAATCTTTGCCAGACAATCGGATCTTCTATCTAATTCCCTGTAGCTTATTTCAGTTCCCTTGCATACCGCAGCTACCATATCTGGAGTTTTTTCAGTCTGTTCCCTAAAAAGTTCAGGTATTGTAGCATTCTCTGGATATGTTTTTGATGTATTGTTAAACCCTTTGAGAACTAAATTCCTTTCTTCTTGGGAAATCATATCTATATCAATTATTCTAGTGCTCGGACTTTCAACAACTACCTGTGCAATTTTCTTTATACAGCCTTCAATTCTACTTAAAATTTCCCTATCAAAGGCATATGCATTGAAGCTTAGTCCAATCAACAAATCTTTACCCGGGCACACCAAAATATTAAAATCATAATTAGTTTGTTCAGCAACAGTCATGCTTTCAACATCAAAACCAAGGTCATCTTCCTGAGCTGCACTGGTAACTTCCTCTTCAATGGGATAGTTTTCAAAAACCATTATATGGTCGATAAGTTCCCCTTTTATTGAACTTTTAGCCTGTATATCAGCAAGCTGCATGAATGAATACCTTTCCACTTCTAAAGCCTGCTTCTGTACTCTTCTAACAAGATCCTCGATACTGTCGTTTTCATCATAGCCAAACCTTACTGGAACAGTATTAATAAAAAGCCCCACCATCGTCTCAACGCCATGAACTTCAGAGGATCTACCCGATACAACTCTTCCTAAAACATAGTCATTGCAGTTTTTATATTTCATAAGTACTGTGGCCCAAATAGACTCAAGTACACTATTTATCGTAACCCTGTTCCTAGCTGCAAAAGCTTCCAACCCTTCTGTGAGCTCTTCTCCAAGATTAAAACTGATTTCATCCTTGACATACTCACCAGATTTATTAAAAATTTTACCCGGTATATCCGTATTGCTGTCATATCCCTCAAGATAGTTTTCCCAAAAATCCAGCATCTCCTCTTTGTTCTGGGACTCAAGCCATTTAATATATGAGGAGTAGGGATATGTCCTATCCAGTTTGATCTCTTGCTTATTTAGAAGTGCTTTATATATATCAAATAACTCACGGAAAACAATTTCTGAACACCATCCGTCCATCAGTATATGGTGATGGTTGAAAATCAGCTTATAATCCTCAGGACTTGTTTTTATAAGTGAGACTCTTAGTAATATATCTTTTGAAAGATCAAAGCCTTTTTTAATATCCTCTTCAATTAAAATATCCAAGTAAGCCTTTTTGTCTTTTTCTAAAAAACTTGAAATATCTTGATAAAACACCTTAATACTTCTATTTTTCAACACAACCTGAATAGGTTTTTTTACTTTTTCATATAGAAAAACAGTCCTTAATATATCATATCTTTCAATCAAGGCATTAAAACTCTTCTCAAGAAGCCCCTTATCTACAACCCCTTTCAAATCAACTTTGTACTGCTCAATATACGCACTGGTATCTTTTTCTAATATGTAATGAAAAAGCATTCCCTCCTGCATGGGCGATAAGTAATATATGTCTTTTACATCTTCTTTCCTAAATCCACTCATGAACAGAACCCCCAAAATAAGTAATTATAGTCAGAAACCATTTAAAATTGGGGAGTTTCAAAAAAATACATATTCATTATTTCTGTTACAAAGCCTATCATGTAAGCTTTTAAGCTTCCAATCATAGGAACATTATTTTGCTTTTAAAAAAATGGCATCTAATTTTTTGAAACTCCAATTGCAAAGTTTTTATTTAATTCCCTAAGTTTCTAGGCAGATCTAAATTGCATTTTATGTAGCTTTTTATATAAACCTTCATTAGTAATTAATTTATCATGATTGCCTTTTTCTACAACAGCACCTTTATCTATAACAAATATCCTGTCACAGTTCTTTACTGTTGAAAGCCTGTGAGCTACCATTATTACCGTTCTTCCCTCCATCAACCTGTCCAATGCCTCTTCCACAAGCTGCTCCGATTCAGTGTCCAGTGCAGAAGTTGCTTCATCTAAAAGAAGCAGTGAAGCATTCTTGAGGAAAGCTCTTGCTATTGCTATTCTCTGCTTTTGACCACCTGAGAGTTTGCTTCCCCTTTCTCCAATTTGAGTCTCATATCCTTTTGGTTGCTCAACGATAAAATCGTGAGCATTTGCCGCTTTGGCAGCTTCTACTATTTCATCTTTTGTTGCGTCAGGCTTTCCATATCCGATGTTCTCTTCTATTGTACCGTCAAAAAGATATACATCCTGAGGCACATATGAAATCATACTCCTTTGTTTATCGAGTTTGTAGTCTTCCATCACTTTGCCATCTAAGATTATACTACCGCTTTCAACAGGATAAAACCCCAGTAGAAGCTTGATAACAGTACTTTTCCCACCACCACTCGGTCCTACCAGCGCAACCTTTTCTCCTTTTTCTACCGAAAAGCTCAATTTATCAAGGGCTTTCTTTTTATCATCATATCCAAATACAACATCCCTGAAGCTTACCATTTCGTCCCTATCAACCTGTTCTAACTTTTTATCAACTAAAGCTTTAACCTGTTTTTCCTCAGGAACATCCAGAATTTCAAATATTCTGTCCGAACCAGCTAGAGAAGTCTGGAACTTTCCGATGGATTCACCAATATCACCTATAACTCCACTCAAAGTTATCTGTAATATTGTAAATTGAAGCAACACTCCTGCATCCATTCGCTTCTGGTAAACAAAAACAGCTCCCACTCCAACCGCTCCAACAAGATTCAACATACCTATAAGGGTATTTGAGCTTTCCTGAAAAGCGGAATACTTCGTTTTTTTAAGTGCAGTATTACGTACACCCTCATTTTCCTTATCAAATTTTTTTGCAATCAAATCATATATGTTAAACATTTTTATTATATGAAAACCGGACAAAAAATCCGAAAACCTTTCGGTTAATAGCCCTAATTTGCTTTGATACTGAACACTAGTCTTTTTTAGCCTAGATGCAAAAAATTTGTTTGCAAATATCGATACCACCAATAAAACCGACAATATAAGCGTCAACTTCCAGTTTACAATAAGCATATATACAGCTGTTGATATTGTAAGAACAACCGTAAAAACAATTTGTTGAAAATGATTAAGAAGTCCAGTTTCTACAGCGTATAAGTCGTTTGTGTATCTTGAAATTATGTCCCCACTGTGATTTTCTTCAAAATACCTTACAGGCATCTTTGTTATGTGTTCAATAATCTTTACTCTAAGCTCAGCAAAAGCTTTTCTCACCTTTGAAGCAAAAATATACCTTAATAATGGTGTTATGACACAAACGGCACCAATTACAAAAAACAGCGTATATCCAGCTTCATATATGAAATTGACATCCTTCCTAGTTTCTGCTTCTCCAATAAGCTTGTATACCCTCGATATTCCTAGAACCATAACCGATTGTGCAATACAATACAGTATCAACCCTACAAAATAAACCCAAAGCTTGTTTCCAATAAAACTAAAAGGCCTTATGTATTTATTTAAACCTAGTTTTTCTATAATACGCATATTTCTCCCCCTTTGTTGGTTCTCTGCTAAAGGATAACATAAAAACAACTAAATCAAGTTTTTTCGTTATACAAGAGTTTGAACTTTTATTTTTAATCGTTCCTAAGAAGCAAACTGCCTTGTGTATAGCTGGCTGTATATGCCATTAATACTCATAAGCTCGTCATGGCTTCCACTTTCTACAACTTTACCCTCATCTATAACAACAATACTGCTGGCATTTTTAATAGTTGAGAATCGGTGTGCTATAACAAGCACAGTCCTTCCAACCATAAATTTTTCTAGGGCTTCCTGTACCAGAGCTTCAGACTCGGTATCTAATGCAGATGTTGCTTCGTCAAGTAAAAGAATTGGAGCATCTTTTAAAACTGCCCTTGCAATTGACATCCTCTGCTTCTGTCCTCCCGACAACTTGCTTCCCCGTTCACCCACCTGAGTGTTGTAACCTTCTGGAAGAGTCATTATAAAATCATGAATATTAGCCATTTTAGCAGCTTTTATTATATCACCCATTGTAGCATCTACTCTTCCGTAAGCAATATTCTCTGCTACAGACCCTGGAAAGAGGAATGTATCCTGAGAAACCAATGCAATTTTGGAACGCAGCTCATTTAAATTCCACTTTGATACATCTTTACCGTATACCCTGATTTGACCCTCAGAGGGTTCATAGAAACCTGTCAAAAGCTTCAGCACGGTACTTTTACCACACCCACTTGCTCCCACAAGCGCTGTTATATTACCTTTTTGAAGCGAAAAGCCCATATTACTAAGGACCGTTTTATCAAGAGTTTCATCATACTTAAAAGTGACATTGTCTAATTCTATTACATTATCCTTAATTTCTTCATTATACGACTGTCCATCTTCTCGTTCTTTCTCATAGTCAAGAATTTCAAACATACGTCCTCCAGCGCCTGATACTCCAGCTAGTTTTGAAAAAATGCCTGAAAGCTCCGAAGCTGAATCTGTAAAAAGACTTAAGAGATAAACATACTTAACAAGTACCGACAAAGATATTTCACCTCGTACAGTCAAATACCCCCCTATCATAACTGTCACCGCCAAAGGAAGAAGCTGAATCGCAAACATCAAAGGCATAATAAAACCCATCATTACTTCCATTTTAAGAGTTATTTTGAGAACAAAACCAACAAAGCCCTCAATTTTTTTAATAATAGGTTTTGTAAGGTTAAATGCCTTAATAATCTGTATACCACCAATTGTATCTTGGGCGGAAGCAAGCATATCTCCGATTCCTTTTTGTAGTTTTTTTGAGTAAATACCCAGCGGTGCCATAACAAGCAATGTTAGTACAGTGGTAGCACCTGTAAACACAAGGCTTAATAAAAACATCTTCCAATTTATCATAATAAGTCCTATGAAGGTCCCTATGAATAAAACAGGCTGGTAAAACAGTACAAACATATCCTCCTGCAAAAATCCCTGTACAACAGAAGCATCACTAGTCATTCTTGAAATCAAATCTCCTGTATGGTTTTTCTCCATCTCCGAAACCTTTATTTTTTTAATATGATGCACAATCTTTTTTCTTAAATCATACATCGCAAATGTACCTAGACGCCCTAATGCGTATCTTACAAAAAACGTACCTATAACTGTAATTATAATAAAGCCTGCCATATTTAAAAGGTTTGAAATCATCTCATTATAATTGCCACCTAAGGCACCATCCAATATCTTTTTTACAAAATCTGCCTGATTGACCTCCGCTTGTGCTGCAACAACAGACATCACAAGTGCAATTAAAATCCATATCCAGTGAGGTTTTAGCAGTACTAAAAACCTTTTTAGTATTACTCCTAAAGGCAAAATACTGCCTAATTCCTCTTCCTCTTCTTCAGTGCTCTCTTTTTTTGTTTTTTCCAGCTCCTCGTTAGTAGATTTTTTTTCTGTATCCTTTGTATCTTCAAGGATATGTTTCTTATTAGTTTTCCCCATTTGTCTCCCCTCCATATTTCCAGTGATTTTAAACTGAATTCAGCCAGTTTCAAAAAAATACATATTCATTATTTCTGTTACAAAGCCTATCATGGAAGCTTTTAAGCTTCCAATCATAGGTACATTATTTTGCTATGCAAAAAATGGCATCGAATTTTTTGAAACGACCGTTGCAAAGTTTTTATTTTGAATCCCCTTACCTTGCAAAACCTATTATGGACGCTTCTAAGCTTCCATAATAGGGGTGTATTTAATCATCGTGAACCATATTATTCCAATAACTAAAGCTCCTAGGCTAAGAGAATGTATAACTCACTACGGGTCGAATCAAAACTCGCTACGCGTAGAAAAGTGATTCGACTAATCCTTCGCTTCGTTAACATTCTCTAAGCCTCTACGCAGATGTTATTTCCATAATAAAGCTCACAATTAAAATATGCACTTCCATAATAGAAACATATTTTGCTATGTAAAAAGCACAAACCATTTTTTTGAAACGACCGTTGCAAAGTTTATTTGATTTTGCCTAATTAAGCTTGTCTTCAAGTATCCCAAATATATCATCAAGGTCATCAATACTAAGGCCCTCGCCGGTCAAATCACTCGGTGTTATTTCAGTATTTTCCTTTCCAAGACAGTGTTCAACTATCATTAACAAATTTTGCCTGTAATCCTTTATTATACTTTCAATTGTTGCAGCCTTAAATTTCCTGCTGTCATAATTGAAATTGAAGCTTAACCTCCCATCGGATGCTTCACCTGTAATTTCAATAGGATACTTAACTTCCATATTACTACTTGCACTATCCCCACATGACAGACTAGAAATATCAATTATATCATTGTCATCGGACTCCTGCCCAAACTCTCCTAAATAGTTGAATACAATCTGAGGATTCAGTGTAAACCCAATATCCTCCTTGTTTTCATCCGATGTGATATACTTTAAAACACCATAGCCTATACCATTATCCGGTACAGAATTCAAATTTTCCTTCACCACCTTGATTGTGAGGGAAAGATCTTGTGGTTTTGAAACATCAAGTACAACAGGATAGAGGGCTGTAAACCAACCAACCGTTCTAGTTATATCGATATCCTCTATTATATTTTCTCTTCCGTGACCCTCTAAACCAACTAATATATTGTCGCTCCCTGCTCTATTTCTCACTGCAAGACCTAATGCTGCAAGAAGCAGATCACTTACGTTAGTGTTATAAGCTTTATTAGCCTCTTTCAGTAGACTTTCAGTAGTTTTTTCATCCAGCTCAAGGGTTAAAACCTTTATATCCTTGAGTTTGCTTTCAGCATTATCATAATCATAAGGAATACTCTGAATTTCTCGCGATTCAATTTCCCTCCAATATTCCTTAGCCCTTAGCACCTTTTTGCCGTCGGCATAAAGCGAAATCTTGTCGCACCAGTCCTTAAAAGAATCAGTCTTTGGCTGTAATTCAATTTCTTCGTTATTGATTGCCTGTTCATAAGCTATAGTAAAATCCTCTATAAGAATTCTCCATGATACACCGTCAACAACCAAATGATGTATACATACTAGAAGGTGATCCCCATCAGTTGTCTTAAATAATCCAAGCTTAACTAAGGGTCCTTCTTCTAAGTCAATCCCTCCCTGTATTTTTGAAGCCTCCTTAGAAATCAAGCTGTCTACATCATTCTCTCTTGTATAATCGAATGTACTTAGGTCAAAAAGTTTTCCTTCAAGTCCCCTATTATACTGAGTAACAGAATCATCGTTAATTTTAAAAACCATCCTCAATGCATCATGATGCTCTACAATTTTACCAAAGACCTTCTCAATCAAATTCTTATCAAAACCCTTTGTGTTATGCAACATAACAGCCTGATTATAATGATGCATGTCAGTAAGATTTCTAGTAAAAAAGTCTGTTTGTATTGGAGTAAGTCCTGTGCTTCCTATTACAGTGCCCTGGAAAATCTCTCTTTCAAGAGGTTTAATATATGGACTTAATCCATCAATTGTCGGGTTCTCAAAAAGGTCTCTGACATCCATAAAGAGCTTATATTTTCTAAGTCTTGAAGCAATCTGTATAGACTTTATGGAATCTCCACCAAGTTCAAAAAAATCATGATTTATTCCAATATTATGAGCCCCCAGCACCTCTTTCCATATTTCAACTAGTATTTCCTGTATTTCGTCGGTCGGCGCCTTGTAATCCATTTCTCCACCCATATCAACAAACGGTTCAGGTAGCGCCTTTTTATCCAATTTTCCGTTTCTGGTGAGCGGAATGCTATCTAATTTCACAAAATATGAAGGTATCATATACTGTGGCAACTCTTTGCCCAAAATTTCACGAAATTCCTTAGCCAAAACTTCACCTTCAGCTACTATGTAGGCACACAAGTATTTTGCTCCGTTTTCTCCATCCCTGTCTATAACAACAGCTTGTCTTACAAGCTCATTTTTTTGGATGCTTTTTTCTATCTCCCCAAGTTCAATCCTGTGTCCCCGTATTTTCACCTGGTCATCATATCTGCCGAGATATTCTAGGTAGCCGTCAGCTAGCCATTTTCCCATATCCCCAGTTTTGTATATCAAATTAGGTTCCATCATTTCATCAACATTGACAATAACAAATTTCTCTTTGTTCAACTCATCACGATTTAGGTATCCTCTTCCTAAACCACTGCCTCCAATACATATCTCACCCTTTGCTCCTTTACAAAGAAGTTCATTGTGTTTACCCAAAATGTAAATTTGTGCATTTGGCATAGGCTTACCTATCGGTATAGACTCAATCGTTTCCACCGTATTTTCATCTATATGGAAATACGTTGCATCAACGCAGCACTCAGTCGGACCGTACACATTGGTAATAACAATTCCCTTACCCTTGTAAAGTTCGAAAAATTTTCGTACTGTGTTGACGTGAAGAGCCTCTCCTCCTATCAGATAGTGCTTAGCATTTAATTCTTTAACTGAGTCGCCACCCTCTATCAGCATGTTAATTAGGGTAGGAGTTCCGTCTGATACGTCAACCCCAAGTTCCCTGTAATACTTTGCAAGAGCTACAACATCCCATCTAATTTCGTCGGGTACTAGACAAAGTGTGTGTCCAAGGAGCAAGCTTGCAAATATCTGTTTTACCGAAGCATCAAACACATATGGTGCAAACATGGCAATTTTAAGGGGCTCTTTATACCTTTCATATATTATTTTTGATAACCCTGACACCAGATAGGCAACATTCCTGTGTTCTATAAGAACTCCTTTTGGTTTTCCGGTAGTTCCCGAGGTATAAATCACATAACATAGGTCATGGGGTGTGTTAATCAATTCAATATCCGAACTATCTTCTTTGTAACTTTCATCATCGTCCAGCAAAACCTTTACAACACTGTCCCCCACCTTTTGGCTCAATTCACTCTTTGTAAGAAGCAAATTACTACCGCTGTCACAAAGCATAAACTCAACTCTATCTTTTGGGTAGGAAGGATCTATCGGAAGATATGCACCTCCAGCTTTTAGTATACCAAGTATTCCTATAATCATATCAACTGAGCGATCAACCATAATTGCAACTATGTTGTTTCTAGTCACACCCTTGTTTCTTAAAAGTCTTGCAAGACTGTTTGCTTTTCTATTGAGTTCAGCAAAGCTTAAATTATCCTCTTTTAAAACTACTGCCGTTCTGTCAGGATATCTCCTCGCTTGTATCTCAAATACCTCCTGTATAGTCTTTTGAACAATGTCAGAAGCATCTTTATTGAAATCATAAACCACTTCTTTCTTTTCAGCCTCTGACAACATTTTTATATCTTTTAGACATATCCCAGGGTTTTGTGCGATTGATTCAATTATATTTATGAAATGACCGGCCATTTTTTCCATAGTCTCTTTTTTGAACAGTTTCTTACAGTATACAAGGCCCAAAACCAATTCATCTTCACGCTCTTCCACCTGCATTGAAATATCAAACCTTGAGGTCATAAATTCATGTTTTTCAAAGGAATCAAATCTCAATCCGGATTCTCCAGTATCCGGGCTGTTGACATTTTGCATAATAAACATTGTATCAAACAAAGGATTCCTGCCTGTTTCTCTTATTAAATCAAGGTTTTCAACCAATTCCTCAAACTGGTAGTCCTGATTCTCGAAAGCATTAAGTGCATTCTCCTTAACCTCTGCCAAAAAGTCTGCAAATGCTTTTTGCGAGGAAGGCACGTTTCTAATTGCAAGAGTGTTGACAAACATACCTATAAGATTCTGAACATCAACATGTGACCTTCCTGCTGTAAGAGTTCCAACTACAATGTCTTCTTGTCCACTATACTTTGAAAGAAGAACATTATAACATGCCATCAGCATAATATAAAGTGTTGTACCAGTTTTATCACACAACTTTTTTAACCTTTCAGTCAAAGCCTCGGGGATTATAGCCTCAATCATCTCCCCCTCATGGCTTCTTACAGAAGGCCTATTAAAATCTAACGGCAAATCAATTTGTGGTATTTCACCTGAAAACTTTTCAAGCCAATACTGTTTTTGTTTTTCTATTTCTCCGCTCTCAATGAGTTTATTTTGCCATATTGCAAAATCCCTGTACTGAATCTTAAGCTCGGGAAGTTCGTGTCCGTCATACAATAAAGCTAAGTCTGCCGCAAATATCTCAAGGGAAGATCCATCGGAAATAATGTGGTGCATATCATAAATGAACACATGCTTTGATGGAGACACGCTGATTAGAGCACTTCTAAAAAGAGGTACTCGCTTAAGGTCAAAAGGCTTGATAAATCCATCTATTATTTGAAGGATTTTCTCCTCGTCTTCTGCTTCATAAAATTCGAGTTCTGTCTCAATGTCTTCATGCACAATCTGGACAGGCTGTTCATCCACCATATCAAAAGAAGTCCTTAAAGATTCATGTCTATTTACGAGACTTTTTAAAGCTGCCCTAAACCTTTCAACATCAAGCATGCCCTCAAGCTGTAAAACTTCAGGCATATTGTATGCAAGGCTATCGTGGTTAAGGCTGTTTACTATAAATAATCTCTTCTGTGCCGATGACAGTGGATAATACGGCCTTTTAGCAGCATGTTGAATCGATGAAAACTCTTGTTTTTCTGAAACTTCTATATACTTTGCAATGTTTTTTATGGTCCTCAATTTGAAAATTTCTTTTAATGGAACCTGAACATCAAATTGCTTATGTATCATTGATGTCATTACTGCGGCTTTTAGGGAGTGACCTCCTATATTAAAGAAATCATCGTTGACTCCTACCCTTTCACAATCAAGTATCCTCATCCATATCTTCTCGATACCTTTCTCGGTATCACTTTCAGGTGCTATATACAACACACCTTCATATAAGGTATTAGGGCATGGAAGGGCTTTTCTGTCCACCTTACCATTTGAAGATAGCGGCAGTTTGTCAAGCTTCAGAAAATAAGCTGGAATCATATATTCGGGCAAAAAGCCCATAAGGAATTCTTTTAATTCATCTATATCCACCTCAAAATCTGAAGTGAAATAGGCGCAAAGATACTTGTTTCCATTTTCATCTTTCAAGTCAACAACAGCGGCATCTTTCACCTTATCATAGGAAGCAATTCTGTTTTCTATTTCACCTAGCTCTATCCTAAAGCCCCTTATTTTTACTTGATAGTCTTTTCTTCCGAAAAATTCTATATTCCCATCAGGCAAAAACCTACCTATATCACCCGTCCTGTAAAGGGTAGAATATCCCTCTCTATCACAGACAGGATTATTTATAAAACTCTCCTTAGTCTTTTCAGTATTATTAATATATCCTATTCCTACACCTGCCCCTGCTACACAAATCTCTCCAACTACTCCTACTGGACAAACCTTAAGATTTTTGTCCAGTATGTAAATATCGATATTTGATAAAGGCTTACCTATGGGCACGGTATCAATAACTTTTGGAATTTCATCTATTATGTACTGTGCAATGTCATCAGATGCTTCAGCAGGACCATAAGCATTTACCACTTTAATTGCTGGGCACAGCCCAAACCATCTTTTCAACAAAGACAAGTGCACCGTTTCCCCAGTAACCATAAGATATTCTAGACTGTTTGGTTTAAGCTTATTTCCTTCAATATAATCCATCATTACACTAAGATACGAAGGCACAACCTCAAGGAGCGTAACCCCATCTCTTATTATACTCTGCGTAAATTTTCCAACTTCCATTACGTCGTCATTTGAGTAAATAACCGTTGTTCCTCCAAGGGCGAGAGCTCCAAACATCTGCCACACAGATATATCAAAGCAGTGGTTTGCATTCTGAGCAAAAACAATACTACTGTCAAGCCCAAGGTCATCTCTCTGTGCAAGAATGTGGTTTATCATTCCCCTGTGATGTATCATTACGCCTTTAGGATTTCCTGTAGAACCTGAAGTAAACAGAACATATGCCAAATCTTCGGGATTAAAGTGGAGACCCGGATTAGTTGTAGCTTCCTTCAAAAGTCTATCATAAATAAGGTCAAGACAAATTATCCTTCCTCTAAACTTGGATTTAAAATCATCGTCAACAAATGAGGAAAGTGTAATAACATAAGAACACGTTGACTCATTAAGTATTACAAGTTTCCTTTCCACAGGGTAATTGACATCAATAGGAATGTAGGCTCCTCCAGCTTTCCATACACCCATTATTGACTGTAACATGTAAGGGGATCTTTCTAACATTATACCTACAAGATCATTATTTTTAAATCCTGTTCCCATTATGAACTGTGCTATCCTGTTGGCTTTTTCATTCAATTCTTTATAAGTTACTTTCTCGCCTTCAAAAACAATCGCCTCTTTATGGGGATTATTAGCGGCATGGGTCTCAAAGAGGGTATGTACTGTCTGATTAAAGTCATAATGAGCGTTTTTCTCGTTGAACACACTAAGGATCTCATACCTATCCTCTTTTGAAAGCATATCTATATCCATTAAAAGGGTTCTGGGGTTTTTTGTTACTACTTCTAATACATTAATAAGATGCCTTATGAACCTCTCCATTGTTTCTTTTCTAAAAATAGCTGTACAAAACTGCAATGCAAAGAAAATACCATCCTCATTTTCGGTAATATCCATTGATATGTCAAACATTGAATTCTTATAATCCATCTCACACTCTGAAAAACTAAGGCCTTCTATCTCTATATCTTTATCTCTTTGGTTCTGAAGAGTGAACATTACATCAAACAATGGGTTCCTGCTTATATCCCTTGGAACGTTAAGCTTTTCAACTAACTCTTCAAACTGATAATCCTGGTTTTCAAAGGCTTTTATGGTGTTATCCTTAACCTCTGCAAGAAAATCAATAAAGGATTTATTCCCCATGGGATTACTTCTTAAAGCAAGGGTATTTACAAACATTCCGGCAACATTCTCAATATCTGGATGATTTCTTCCCGATGCTGATGTACCTACCACTATATCTTCTTGGCCTGAATACTTTGAAAGTACTGTATAAAATGAAGCAAGAAGTACCATAAACATCGTTGTCCCATTATTTCTCGCAAGCTCTTTAAGTCTTTCTAAAACATCTTTTCCTGTCTCAAAAAACACAACATCTCCCTCAAAGGATTGAGCCGATGGTCTTTTTACGTCAGTGGGCAATGAAAGGACAGGAATATCTCCTTTGAAGCAATCTAGCCAAAACTTCTCTTGCTCTTTTATCCTACCAGCATCAATCATGTTTTTCTGCCATAATGCAAAGTCCTTATACTGGATTTTTAAAGGCTTTAATTCCTTTCCGATATAAAGTGCTGTAAATTCATCAACCAAAAGGCCCATAGTCCCACCATCAGATATGATATGGTGCATATCAACAATCAGTATGTGTTTATCTGTTCCAGTTTTAATAAGACCAACCCTTAACAGGGGAGCTTTTGTAAGGTCAAAAGGCTTTACAAAACTGCCTAGAATGTGTTGCGCTTTTATATCATCTGCCTCAAAATATTCTATATTGAAGTTTAAATTCTCATGGATTTTCTGCACCGGCTCACTGTCAATGAAATGGAATGACGTCCTTAAAGCTTCATGCCTCTCAACCAGTTTGCCAAAAACATCCTGGACTTTTTGCCTGTCTAGGTCTCCTTCTATTTTGAGAGCCGTCACCATATTATAGCTGGTATCCATACCTTCTTCAATCTGATTTACAATATACAGTCTTTTCTGAGCTGCCGAAAGGGGATAGTATTCCATTAATTGTGCCGGCTTAATATCTTCATAACCAATTTTATCTGCGCCAATTATAAAAGAGCACATTCCCTCCACTGTGGGCCTGTTGAATACTTCTTTTAACGGAACCTTTACATTAAACTCCTTATGGATTCTTGATATAAGGACAGTAGCCTTAAGGGAATGTCCTCCAAGCTCAAAGAAATTATTTCTGATACCTATGTTTTCAACTTCAAGTATTTCTTCAAACAGCTTAGCCATTTTCTTTTCCGTTTCATTTCGGGGTGCCTCATAAGAAGTCTCCATGTATACACCCTCCAACGGATCCGGAAGCGCTTTCCTATCCACCTTGTCATTTACTGTAACAGGTATCTTGTCTAACCTTACAAAAAATGAAGGTAGCATATACTCTGGCAGCTCTTTTGAAAGGTAATTTCTAAGATCACCCGCAGATAATTCGCTGTCAGAAACGTAATAAGCACAAATATACTTTTCTCCCTTAGAATCCTCACGATCTATAACAACCGCCTGCTTTATTCCATCAGCAGACAGTAACTGTTCTTCAATCTCACCAAGCTCAATTCTAAAACCCCTTATCTTAACCTGATGGTCTATCCTTCCCAAAAATTCAATATTCCCATCGGGAAGCCATCTTGCAAGATCCCCAGAGCGGTAAAGCCTTAAATCGCTAAGTTCTATTCCACAATCCTTATATTCCTCTACAAACGGATTTTCAATGAACTTTTCAGCAGTGAGTTCTGGTCTGTCAAAATATCCCCTTGCAAGCCCCAAAGCGCTTATACAAAGTTCCCCCGGTATTCCTGCCGGTAAAAGTCGGTTCTTTGAGTCGAGAATAAATATTTTTGTATTAAAAATCGGCTTTCCTATGGGGACAGAAGCATGTTTTTCAAAGTCATCTTTAACCCTGTACAAAGTTGCACATACAGTAGATTCTGTAGGGCCATATCCATTTATGTAAACCACAGCATCCTTCCACTTCCTTACAAGATCAAAATTGGTCGCAGACCCTGCAGTTATTAAAGTCCTTAAGGATTTAACATCTGACGGCTCTATATTTGTAATATAAGTCGGAGGAAGTGTTGCTATTGTTATATTGTTTTTATTTATAAATTCCACAAACTTCTCATAGTCTCCTATTGTTTCCTTCTCAACAATGTATAAGGTTCCTCCCGTCAAGATTCCCATGGCAATTTCCCACACAGATGCATCAAAAGAACTGCTTGCAAACTGTACTGTACTGTCTGAACTGTTCACTCCAACAATTTCCTGCAAGGTACATTTTACATTTGCCAAACCCTTATGTTCCATCATTACACCCTTTGGCCTACCTGTAGAACCTGATGTATAAATCATATACGCAAGGTTTTTTCCATTCACCAAAACCTCAGGGTTTTCATCAATTAAATCATATGCCCCATCATTATCAATATTAATTACTTTGCCCTGGAATTTCACCTTGTTTTCTAAACCACTTTCAGCAAGAAGTATTTTTGTTTTACTGTCACAAAGCATATATTCCAATCTTTTCGAAGGGTAATTAGGATCAAGCGGTAAATACGCACATCCTGCTTTTAAAATGGCAAGCATACCGACAACCAACTCTATTCCACGATTAACCATAAGGCCTATAATATCTTCTGAGCCTACTCCTTCAATCATTAACCTGTGGGCAAGTCTATTAGCTCTTTTATTTAGTTCACTGTATGTAAAATGATCATTTTTATAAACTAGGGCAGTTTTATCAGCATTAACCTCCACCATTTCTTCAAAAAGCCCATGTATTGTATTATCTTTAACCTCTTTTTCAGTACTGTTAAAATCAAACAGTATCTGTTTTCTCTCTTCTTGTGTAACGATATCTAGATCCTTTAATATAAAGTCACCTTGTGATGTAAGGACATCAACCACTTTTTTTACGTGCTTTTCTATATTTCTTATTATTCTTTCATCATACAGCCCTTTATTATATACGATTTCAAATTCAAGTCCACTACTTGGAGATACCTTTATTGAAAAATCATAGTTAACTGTTTCATCCCCACGCATTTCCTCCATTGAAAACCCTAGCTCATCCGCTTCATCGTCACTGTCAGCGAGCTCCTTATCAACGGCAAAATTTTCATAGGCCAACACATGATCAATTAGACTGCTTTTTAATGTTGATTGTCCCTGAATTTCAGCTAGAGGTATATATCCATATTTTTCAGAATCAAGAATATCCTCCTGAATCCTCCTTGCTATATTGCTAAAACATTCTTTATCATCATACCTTATTCTCAAAGGAACAGTATTAATGAAAAGACCTACCATTTTTTCAATTCCATCAACTTCCGCACTTCTTCCCGAAGTTACAGAACCGAATGCTACATCCTGTGTATTATTGTACCTTGACAACAATACTCCCCATATGGACTGTATTAAAGCTGCCATCGTCACAAAATTCTTTTTTGAAAACTCTTCAAGCTTTTTTGTACTATCTTCATCTATAGAAAAATAGATTCTTCCCGTAATTGAATCTTCATCCCTCAACTTCATAACAGACTTAGGAAACACAGCAACATTTTCATAACCTTCTAAATATTGTTTCCAGAAATTTTTCGCATCTTTCCTGTCTTGCCTACCAAGCCATCTTATATATTCCTCATAGCTGCTGGCTCCTTCCAGCTCAACTTGCATTTTATTTCTCAAAGCACCATAGATATCAAGAAATTCCTTGAAAAAAACGCCCAAACTCCAACCATCCATTATTATGTGGTGAAAGCTAAAAACCATTTTGTACGAATCCTGAAACGTCTTAAAAACAGCGGCACGCACAAGAATGTCTTTTGATAGGTTAAAGCCCTTTTGCCTGTCTTTTGATGTATACTCACTTACAACACTTTCCCTCTCTACTCTATCAAGGTTTGAAATATCTTCATAATGGAACACTGCGCTTCTTTCCTTCAACACTACCTGCTGCGGCTTTTTCAATTTGTCATGTATGAATACCGTTTTTAAAATATCGTGTCTTTCCACAAGCATATTCAGCGCGTTTTCAAAAAGCCCCGGATTAATAGAACCCTTAAGGATAATTTCAATCTGCTCCATGTATGGATCATTTCCATCGTCCAATAATGCATGAAACAACATCCCTTCCTGCATCGGAGCCAAATCATATATTTTTTTAATATTGGTATTCCTGCTCATCTTAATAACCTCTCCTATTTGTTTTAGAATCTCAACTTTTTTAGCCACTTAAGGATAACGAAAAAATAACTTCCTATTCTCATATTGTGAAACTTTAGGTAATTCCAAAAAAATAACTGGTCAATTGCGGTTTCAAAAAATCTAGATCGAAGGGCTTTGTGACCTGAATACTGTATAGGTTATTTTTTGAAACCGCCTTATCAAATCAGTTTTTTTCGCCATCCCATATTTGGAACTTATATTTTAATCGTTCCTTAATTGTAACTTTTAATTGAGTTATAATTCTATATCCTCGAGCATCTCAGATATATCCAAAAGCTCTTCTTTAGACAAATCATTGTTATTTAAATCACTTAAAGTCGCCTCTGTATTGTCTTTACCTGTACAGTGCACAATAATATCTTCAAGATTCTTTATAAAATTCAAAGAAAGCTTTTTGACAGTACTTTCACTGTAATGTCTACTATTATAATCAAGTGATAGAGTAAACACACCATCCATAATAACTGCGGTAAATATAAACTCAAACATTCTATCCGAATTTTTACCAATCGGATTGCCATAACCTACATCCGACATCTTAAAAAGCCCATCCTCTGCTGAACTTTCAAACTTTCCGAAATAGTTAAAGCATATTTCGGGTTCAAGCTTGAATTCTAAGTCTTTCTTGTTTTCTTCGGAAGTTATGTATTTAAATATATTGTAACCGACTCCCTTATTTGGAATTTGCCTCATTGTTTCCTTTATATTTTTTATCGTATCAGCTATATCCTCACTGCTTTTAATACCAAATACAACAGGGTAAATTGAAGTAAACCATCCTACTGTCCTTGAAATATCTATATCCTCAATTACCTGTTCCCTACCGTGGCCTTCAAAAGCTATGGCAACACTGTTGTGCTGCGTCCATTCCTTTATAGTTTTTACAAGGGCTGCAAGGAGTATGTCGTTTATTTCTGTGTTGTAAGCCTTCGAAACCTCTGTTAACAACTTGCCCGTGTTCTCCTCATCAAGGCTTGCCAATACTTCACAACTATCTTTGTTAAGGTTACTGTTATCTTCCCAATCCTTTGGAAGTTTTTCGACTTCCTTGTTTTCTATAGTTTTCCAAAATTCCAGTTCCTCTAAAAATGCTTCAGAATCTGCATAATCGGAAATTTTTTCGCTCCATTGCTTATATGAATCAGTTTTCTGTTCAAAAACTATTTCACTATTTCTAAGAATTCTTAAATACCCCTCTTCAAGGTCTTCCATAATAATACTTAAAGATATACCGTCTACAACAAGATGATGGAACGTAATAAAGAGGTAGTCCCCTTTACCGGTTTTAAATATCGCAAGTCTTATAAGAGGTCCATGCTCAATATCAAGTTTCTTTTGAATATTTTCCGTCTCCTCCTCTAAGGCCTTTTCAATATTTCTGTATTGTGTTAAATCAATTGTCTCTAATTCATAAAGCTTATCTTCAACACCTCTTACATATTGTACAATGTTTCCTTCAACTTCGCTGAATATCGCTCTGAGCTGATCATGGTGCTCTAGTATCTTCTCAATTACCCTACCAATAATATCAGCGTCAAAACCCTCTTGCCTAAAGAGAACCTCTGACATGTTAAAATGGTTTGTCTCTTTCAAATTATTATTAAAAAACCATTTTTGTATAGGTGACAAAGGCACTTCACCCTGCACAACACCCTGATACGATTTTTTTGAAATCTCCCTTACCATTTCGCTAAGGTCCTTGATATCTACAGCTTTGAATAAATCTTTAATATCTGCCTTTATACCATATTTTCTGAGCCGTGTCGATATCTGAATTGCCTTTATGGAATCTCCTCCAAGCAGGAACAAATTGTCCCTGATACCTATCCTTTTTACTCCAAGAACATCTTTGTATACTTCAATAATTATTTCCTGGACTCTATTTACAGGCGCCTCATACTCTGCTCCTGTATCGGATAATTCATCAATCTCAACAAGCGCTTTTCTGTCAACCTTACCACTTGAATTAAGAGGTATGCTTTCCATTTGCACAAAGTGGGAAGGTACCATATAGTAAGGCAGTTCTTTTAAAAGCTTAGCCCTTATTTGCTGAATATTAATCTCTTCATCGGATACAACATAAGCCACAAGAACCCTGTCTTCATCCTTTTTCCTATCCGTTACCACAGCTTGGCTGATACCATCTAGTTTCACCAATGAAACTTCTATTTCTCCAAGCTCAATTCTAAATCCGTGTATCTTGACCTGAAAATCCATTCTTCCCATGTACTCTATATTACCGTCACTGCTCCATCGAGCAAGATCACCAGTTTTGTACATTTTTGTACCTTTATTAAAAGGATTATCCACAAATTTCTCATGCGTTAATTGGGAATTATTGAGGTATCCCCTTGCAAGTCCTGTACCCGAAAGACAAAGCTCCCCGGGTATTCCTATTGGTGCAAGTCTTCCCTGTTTGTCTACAATGTAGGCTTCAATATTTTGCATAGGCCTTCCTATGGAAACATTCGCCTCACCATTATAGTCTTCAAGTGAATAACAGGTTGCATATATAGTAGATTCAGTCGGACCATATATATTCTCTAGCCTAATCTCTGGGCAAAGACTGTGGAATTTCTCGACTGCAGCCGGTTGTACAGCTTCTCCCGCAAGAAAAATATACTTGAGACTCTTTATCTTTTCTATATCACTTTTTTCAAGATTATTTACAAATACATTAAACATTGAAGGTACAAAATTCATATGAGTAATACCATATTTTCTAATTGCCTCAACAATACTAAATGGGTCTTTCTCATCACCCTGTTTTAGTAATGCAAGCCTTCCACCGTCTAAAAACCATCCGAAAAGTTCTGCAACAGACACATCAAATATGTATGTAGTCTTCAGAAGATACGTGTCCTCTATACCGAGTGGATATTTCTTTTTTAGGCAGTCCAATATGTTTACAACAGAAGTATGTTCTATCATAACCCCCTTTGGTTTGCCTGTTGAACCTGATGTGTATATAATATATGCAAGATCAGACGGACAACATCTTACATCTAAATTACTGCCATCTCCACTAAAGAGCTCACTGCTTCCTAGTGAAAGGGTCTCAACACCTTCAAAATGGGTGTCTTTAAGTTTATCCTGAGTTAGAAGTATAAACGTCTTTGAGTCATATAGCATATACGCCGTTCTGTCCCTAGGAGTTTCAGGGGTTATTGGCAAATATGCACCTCCAGCCTTTAAAATTCCAAATATGCCAATCAACATCTCAAATGAACGCTCTACCATAATACCTACTATTGTTCCAGCCTTCACACCTTTTTGAGAAAGTACTTTTGCAAGCTGATTAGCCCTCACATTAAGTTCACTATATGTCATCTTTCTGTCATCAAATTCAAGTGCAATGCTTTGTGGTGTTTTCCTTACCTGTTCTTCAAAAAGTGTACACAGTGTATCTTTATCAGCATATTGTGCCTTTGTATCATTAAAATCAGACAATATCCTGTCTCTTTCCTCTATTTGCATTATATCTGTTTCATCAAGCTTAATTTGAGGATTTGATGACAACTCGTCAAGCAGCTTAATAAAATGTCCAGCCATATTTTTGATTGTTTCCTTTTTGAAAAGCTGCGAACTGAACTCAAGGTCAAATTTAATTTCACCGTCCTCCTCTGAGGCATACAAAGAAATATCAAACTTAGATATTGCTATGTCATTATCGAGAGGTTTTACTTCAAGCTCGCTAAACTCAGCTTTTTCCGTTTCTACATTTACCAACGAAAACATGGTGTCAAAAAGAGGATTTCTGCTGATATCCCTTTGAATATCAAGATTATCCACAAGCTCCTCAAGCTGGTAATCCTGATTTTCAAAGGCCTCAAGGGTGTTATCCCTTACTTCCTTCAAAAATTCAAGGAAGGTCTTACTGCCAGAAGGACGATTCCTCAAAGCCAGAGTATTTACAAACATCCCTATGACTTCTTGTATATCACTATGTCTTCTGCCAGCTACAGGTGTACCAATAATCAAGTCATGCTGCCCTGTATATTTTGAAAGAAGTACATTATACGCCGCAAGTACCACCATAAAAAGGGTACTTCCTGTTTGGGTAGCAAGGTTTTTAAGTTTCCCAGCAATTTCGGTGCCTAAGGTAAACTCAACATTATCTCCATCGAAATTCATATTAACCGGTCTGTGATAGTCTGTCGGCAAATCAAGTACAGGAAGGTCTCCACTCATTATATTAAGCCAGTAATCTTTTTGCCTTTCCATCTTTCCAGTTTTTATCAATTCCTTCTGCCACAGAGCGAAATCCTTATAATTCAACTTAACCTGTGCAAGTTCTTCTCCCTCATATATTCTTATTAACTCATTTATCATTATGCCCATTGAGGTTCCATCAGAAATTATATGGTGCATGTCAAGCAAAAGAGCATGCCTTTTTTCTGAAACCCTTATAATTTCAACCCTTAATAAAGGCGCCTGTGCAAGGTCAAAAGGTCGTATAAAACTGTCAACGAACCTATTGAGTTCAATTTCAGATGCCTCTTTAACAACTAATTTAAAATCAACAACTTGATGGATTTTCTGCATTGGCTCTCCGTTCACATCAACAAAAGACGTTCTCAAAGACTCATGCCTTTTAATCAGCTCTTTCAATGAGTTTTTAAACCTTTCAATATCCAATTCTCCTTCTATTATTGCTGCAAAAGGAATGTTGTAGGCAGTATTTTTTTCAGTAATACTGTCAATTATATAGAGCCTCTTTTGCGCCGACGACAACGGATAATATTCCATAATAGGTGCAGGACTTATGTCGGAATGAACATCAGTTGCAGAGTTTTCTACCACAATGGCCAATTCCTTTATAGTAGGCGCTTCAAATATTTTTTTAAGAGGAACTTCAACGTTAAATTCCTTGTGAATTTTTGATACAAGTATTGTAGCCCTTAAGGAGTGGCCTCCGAGCTCAAAGAAATTATTGCTTGTACCTATATTTTCTATACCTAAAACCTCTTCCCATAGGCCGACAAGTGTTTCCTCCGTTGGGGTTTGAGGTGGTATGTATTCAACTGCACAAGTAAACTCCCCTTCCGGTTCCGGCAGTGCTTTTCTATCTAGTTTTCCGTTTTGTGTTAACGGAATTGTATCCAAATTCACAAATACGGCAGGCACCATATAATTTGGAAGTTCTTTTGATAAATCTGTCTTTAGTTCCTGCTGAGACAATTCACCATCCGATACAATATAGGCACAGATATATTTGTTGCCTGTTTTATCTTCACGGTCCACAACAGCTACCTGCCTTATTTGACTATGCTTATATAAATGGGCTTCTATTTCTCCAAGCTCAATTCTGTTACCCCTTATTTTTACCTGGTTGTCAATTCTACCAAGGAATTCTACATTTCCATCTGGAAGCCATCTTGCAAGGTCTCCTGTCCTGTACATCCTTTCATCTGAATAAGGGTTTTGTACAAACTTCTCATTTGTAAGATCTGGGTTTTTAAGATAACCTCTTGAAAGACCATCTCCACAAATACATAACTCTCCTGGCACACCAACAGGCACTAGCTTTCTTGATTTATCCAGAATCAAAATACGAGTATTGTGTACAGGCCTTCCTATTGGTATATTTAAATAAGTTTTATCAACTAAAAAGCTTGAAGTAACAACTGTGTTCTCCGTCGGTCCATAGTTGTTTATCAAATCATATGGTTTCTTATTAAATTCGCCCAGTTTGTCTCCTCCTGTAAGAAGCTTTCTCAAACTTGACGGAGCATCCATTTTCATAAACTGCTCACATATCTGAGTAGGCAGAAAACCAACTGTTATTTTATTTTCATTAAAGAACCTATGTAAACTATTCATTTCCAATTTTATTTCTTCAGGTACAATATATATTGTGGCTCCCGCAACAATATAAGGGAATATTTCCCACACCGACGCATCAAAACCGAAGCCTGCATATTTGGTTGCCCTGTCGCGCTCTCTCACAGCATAGTATTTATTATGCCACCAGCAAAGGTTAACCAGAGATTTGTGTTCCACCATAACCCCTTTTGGCTTACCGGTTGAACCAGATGTATATATTACATATGCAAGATCATTTGGCATATATTCAACATCAAGGTTCTGTGCTTTATTAACATAAAGTTTTTCTTCATCAAGATTTATAATCGTACCTATAAAATCAATCTTATCCATAAGAGCCGATTCAGTAATCAGAATCCCGGCTTCACTGTCTTCTAACATATAACTTATTCTATCCTGAGGGTAAGCTGGATCAATTGGAAGGTATGCCCCACCAGCTTTCAGTATCCCCATTATACCAACAATCATTTGAACAGAAGGACTAACCATAATACCTACAATGGTTTCCTTCCCTACTCCAAGGTCAATAAGCTTCATTGCCAATAAATTGGCCCTATTGTTCAACTCCATGTAAGTCAATGATTTGCTCTTATATACAACGGCAATATTTTCAGGTGTTTTTGTTACCTGCTCTTCAAACAAATTGCAAATTGTCTTATCGCAAGGATAATCAGCTTTTGATTTATTGAAGGATACAAGGAGTTTTTCTATTTCAGGTTTTAAAAGCATGTTGATATCCGAAATAAGAATATCTGGATTCTTTGATACTTCACCTAGTATGCTCTTAAAATGCTTGAGCAGCCTTTCAATTGTTTGTTTTTTGAAAAGCTTGGTGCAATACTCCATACTGATACTTATACCCTCTTCAACTTCATCAGCACACAACGTCATGTCAAATTTTGAAACTTTCGTTTCATGGTCATAAGGAGTAATATGTAGTCCGCCCATATCATCGTTTTCAGATGTATCTTCCTTTACAAACGTAAAAGCTATATCAAAGAGTGGATTTCTGCTCATATCCCTGTTAATTTCAAGCCTGTCAACAAGTTCTTCAAACTGGTAATCCTGGTTTTCAAATGCTTTTATCGAATTGTTTTTAACCTCATTTAAGAACTCCTTGAAGCTCTTGCTACCTACAGGATAATTTCTCATAGGTAGTGTATTTACAAACATACCGATTATGTTTTCAAGATCTGCATGAGGTCTTCCAGCAACAGGAGAGCCAATAATAATATCCTCCTGCCCACTGTATTTATAAATAAGAACATTATATGCAGCCAATAACGTCATATAAAGCGTAGTTCCCGTCTCATTGCACAATTGTCTTATGCTTTGGGTAAGTTCCTGGTCAATATCCGCCAACACTTCTTCTCCTTCAAAAGACTGGACTTGTGGTCTTTTGTAATCAGTTGGCATTGTAAGAACAGGAATCTCTCCGTTCATATTATCAAGCCAGAATTCCTCCTGTTTTTTAATCTCTCCTGATTTTAAAAGCTCCCTCTGCCAAACCGAGTAGTCTTTGTACTGTATCTTTAGTGGCAAGAGATCTGCATTCGTATATATTTCCATAAACTCCTTCATAAAGACAGACATTGAAGCTCCGTCGGAAATGATGTGGTGCATATCCAACATCAAAATATGCTTTTTATCATGAAGTTTAATAAGTTCTGCTCTTAAAAGAGGAGCTTTCGACAAGTCAAACGGCTTTACAAAACCATCTACAATCTCTTTGGCTTCTACTTCATTACATTCAATATATTTAAGTTTAAACTCAACCTCATCATGAATTTTCTGTATAGGTTTCCCATTTATTGTCATAAATGATGTCCTGAATGACTCATGCCTCATAATCATTTCGCTAAAAGCATTCTGGAAATCCTCTATTTTAAGTTCACCTTCCAAATACATTACAAAAGGTATGTTATAGCTGGTTCCACCCTCTAACTGATCTATAATAAAAAGCCTGTTCTGTGCAGGTGAAAGAGGATAGTACTCCTTCTTGTCCACAGGTTTTATTGAAGAATAAATATTTTTGTCACTTGCATCAATTTTTTGTGCCATCTCCCTTATTGTTGGATTATTAAATACATCTCTTAATAAAATAACAACATTAAGCTCTTTGTGTATTCTCGATATAAGGGTTGACGCCTTTAAAGAATGTCCTCCCAGCTCAAAGAAGTTATCATTTACTCCAAGCCTCTCGTTCCCTAACGTTTGCGCCCATATCTTCTCAAGGGCAATCTCCGTTGCTGTTGACGGAGCCACATATTGTGTCTGTGCAATCATATTTTTCTGAGGTTTTATAAGGGCTTTTCTATCCACTTTACCATTTGCCGTAAGCGGTATACTGTCAACCTCAATAAAGAAGGACGGAACCATATAATCAGGCAGTTCTTTCGACAAATGCGCCTTTATCTCCTTTTGAGTCACTTCCTCTTCTAGCACTATATATGCACAAAGGTACTTGCTTCCCGTTTCGTCCTCATAATCTACAACTACAGCTTGACTTACCGGAAGGTATTTAAGCATAACAGTTTCAATTTCTCCAAGTTCTATCCTATTACCCCTTATTTTCACCTGAGTATCTATTCTTCCTAGGAATTCTATATTTCCATCAGGAAGCCATCTTGCAAGGTCTCCCGTTCTGTACATTCTCTTTTCGGGGAAATATGGATTATGAGTAAACTTCTGAGCTGTAAGCTCAGGCTGATTTAGGTATCCTCTTGCAAGACTTTTACCGCAAATGCAAAGTTCTCCAACTACCCCAACAGGTACAAGCCTGTTTTCCTTATTCAAAATCAATATATCCGTATTACAAACTGGTTTTCCTATCGGAATGTTTGCGTAAGCCTTATCTACTTTAAAACTTGTGCTGACAACAGTATTCTCCGTTGGCCCATAGTTATTTACCAAATCATAAGGCTTCTTTACAAATTCCTTAAGCTTATCGCCTCCAGTAAGAAGCTTCCTTAAGCTTTGGGTATTGTCCATCTTCATAAACTGTTCACAAACCTGTGTAGGAAGAAAGCTTATTGTAATCTTATTATCGGTAAAGAACCTGTTTAATTGGGTAAGATCAAGCTTTATTTCTTCAGGAACAACATAAACAGTTGCTCCCGATACAATGTAAGGGAATATTTCCCACACCGAAGCATCAAACCCAAAACCTGCATATTTTGTTGCCCTGTCTTTTTCCGTTACTTCATAATAATCCTTGTGCCACCAGCATAAATTAACAAGCGCTTTGTGCTCAACCATTACCCCTTTAGGTCTGCCTGTGGAACCAGATGTATATATAACATATGCAAGGTCATTCGGCACACCTCTATTATCAGTCTTTTGTGTAGAACTTTTATAAAGGCCCTCATCATCAAGATTTATAACTTTCCCATTAAAACTAGATGGCGTATTTAAATGAGACTGCGTAACAAGGATTGCTGCCCCACTGTCCTCAAGCATGTAGCTAATCCTGTCCTCAGGATAGGATGGGTCTATCGGAAGGTATGCTCCTCCAGCCTTTAAAATACCAAGAACGCCAACTATCATATCAACTGACTGGTTAACCAAAATACCCACTATTGTCTCTCTTTGAGACATAAACTCCACAAGAACTGCCGCCAAAGAGTTAGCTTTTTTATCTAGCTCTTCATATGTAAGCTGCATATCCTTATAGACAACCGCAGTATTATATGGTGTTTTTTGCACCTGCTCTTCAAAAATCTGATGAATCGTCTTATTTACAGGACATTCCAGTCTGTAGCCCCTTAGGTTTATGAGCAGCTGGTCTTTTATTTCCTCACACATCAAATCCGCATCACATATTTTCATATGAGGATTATCTGCAAATTGCTCTAGCAAATTGATAAAATGATGTATAAATCTTTTCATTGTCTCTTCCCTGAAAAGCTTTGTGCAGTACTCTACATCAAATATTAGCCCGTTGTCCTCTTCTTGAGCCTCAATTGCAATATCAAATTTGGAGGTCCTGCTTTGGAGTTCATACTCTGAAAAAGCAAGGCCACTTATAGAAACTTCTAGGCTATCTGTATTCTGGAGTACAAACATAGTATCAAATAAAGGATTTCTGCTCATATCCCTTCTCAAATCAAGCCTATCAATTAGTTCTTCAAACTGGTAATCCTGGTTTTCAAAAGCCTTAAGGGTATTGGCCTTTACCTCGTTCAAAAACTCTATAAAGGTCTTACTGCCTTCAGGGTAGTTTCTTAGCGCAACAGTGTTTACGAACATACCTACCACTTTTTGAAGCTCTGCATGGTTTCTTCCGGCAACCGGAGTTCCAATAATAATATCCTCCTGTCCCGAGTATTTTGACAAAAGTACATTATATGCTGAAGCAAGAACCATATACAGCGTAGCTCCTTGACTGCTGGCAATATTCTTAAGCCTTAACAGCAACTCCTGACTACATTTATAACTTATTGTATTTCCCTCAAAGCTCTGAACTGAAGGCCTTGGAAAATCAAATGGCAGGTTAAGCACAGGAAGCTCACCTCTGAAGGTCTTAAGCCAGTAATCCTGTTGCTCTTTTATTTTGTCAGACATAAACAGTTCATTCTGCCATGTTGCAAAATCCTTGTACTGTATCTTTAATTGAGAAAGTTCTCTGCCATTATAAAGGTCTACAAATTCATCTATTATTATATTTATGGACTCACCGTCCGATATTATATGATGCATATCCAGCATCATAATGTGTTTATTATCACTCACCTTAATAAGTAACACCCTCATAAGAGGCGCTTTACCTAAATCAAACGGCCTTATAAACTCGGAAGCTTTCTGCTCAATTTGATCATCTTTGGCATCGGGCATATCTTCATAGTCTACTTCAAATTCAATTTCATCGGATATCACCTGAACAGCTCTGCCATCCACCTCTTTAAAGGAAGTCCTTAGAGCTTCATGTCTTTCTCCAAGCATCGTAAAGACATCTTTAAACCTTTCCACATCAAGAGTTCCTTCAATGGATATCACACTTGAGATATTGTAGCCCACATTGTCTTCATCCAACATATCAAGAATATACTGACGTTTCTGAGCCGATGAAGCCTCATAGTATTCCAACTTTTCGGCAACGGGTTCAATAGCTTTATATGTATTTTCGCCTTTTTCCAAAATCAATTTTGTAATACTTCTTATTGTAGGACGTACAAAAATTTCGCCCAAAGGCACTTCAACACCTAAATCCTGGTGTATTTTAGATACCATAACAGTAGCTTTTAGAGAATGTCCTCCAAGATTGAAGAAATTGTCATCAATACCCACTGTATCAAGCTTAAGTACATCCATCCAGATAGCCGCAAGCTTCGTCTCAATTTCATTTCGAGGTGCAAAATACAAAGCTCCTGTGTTTATTTTTCCATCAGGTTTCGGAAGGCTTTTTACATCTATCTTTCCGTTCGATGTCACAGGTATACGCTCAATCTTTACAAAATATGAGGGCACCATGTATTCAGGAAGTTCCTTTATGATAAATTCATTAAACTTATCAACAGTAATTTCTCTTTCGGACACATAGTAAGCACAAAGGTACTTTTCACTATTGCCCTGGTCCATTGCAATTACAACGGTATCACTTATGCTATCGTGATCTAGGAGTCTTTTTTCTACTTCTCCAAGCTCTATCCTGTAACCCCTTATTTTTACCTGTGAATCTATCCTTCCAATAAACTCAATATTACCGTCATCAAGCCATTTTACAAGGTCTCCAGATTTATACATCCTTTCACCTTTAACAAATGGGTCTTTGATAAATTTCTCACCCGTAAGCTCTTGTTTTCCAAGGTATCCCCTTGCGACCCCACTCCCGGATATGCAAAGCTCTCCAGGAACTCCAGCAGGTAAAACATTCAGGTTTTCATCCAATACATAAACCCTGTAGTTTCTAATTGGTCTTCCTATAGGAACATTTTTCCCATGCCCTGTGGTATATTTGTAATATGTGGCGCAAACCGTGCCTTCAGTTGGCCCATAGGTGTTGTAAACAGTCGCATATTCCACCAAATTGGATATATACTCTTGCTTTAACACATCTCCACCACTTATATATGTATGAATGCTCCTTAATGGCTTCATTTTGTTTAACTCATTGAGCAAAAGCGGTGAGCAACTTATAATGTTTACATTATTCGTATCTATTATTTCAGCCAGCATATGTATATCAAGTATTTGATCCTTTGATGGTATAACAAGCGTTCCTCCCACTGACATTACTGGATACACTTCCTCCACAAAGGCATCGAAACAGAAGGATGCTTGCTGCAAAACTACGTCGTCACTTTCTAGTTTAAATTCACTTAAAAATGCATGAATATAAGCATTTAAGTTGCAGCGTTCAACCATAACTCCTTTTGGCTTGCCCGTTGACCCAGAGGTATAGATTACATAGGCAAGGTCGGAAGGCTTGCTGGTGTTTTCAATATTTGAATACTCTTTTGAATACTCTTTGCTGTAAAGTACGTCATCATCAAGGCAAATAATTTGTCCATCAAATTCAATACTTTCTAAAAACTGCTTCTGAGTAAGAAGTATTTCTGCCTTGCTGTCCTCTAAAATATACTCTATCCTGTCTTGAGGGTAGTTCGGGTCTATCGGAAGGTAAGCACCTCCAGACTTAAGAGTACCAAACAGTCCTACAATCATTTCAAAAGATCTTTCAACCATTATTGCAACGGTTCTTTCAGCTCCAACCCCAGCTTCTTTCAGCCTGGCTGCAACAGAATCTACACGCCTTCCCAATTCTTCATAACTTAATTTATTTTCACCGGATTTAAGGGCGGTCTTCTCTCTATCTTCCTTAACCCTTTTCTCAAACAAATCAATAAAGTCAACTAATTTACTTTCCGACATGTTATATGACTTTTCCTGTTTGCCTGAAATTCCACTAAAATCATTTAATATGTACTGCTTTTGCTTGCTATCTAAAAGTTCAATTTCCTTAATCCTTATATCTGGTTTGTCAGAAATAGCGTTCAATATATTCATAAAATGCTGGGCAAACCTCTCCATCGTTTCCTTTTTAAACAGCCTCTTACAGTACTCAAGGCTCAATACAAGCTTGCCGTCTATTTCCTCAGCATCAAGGGATAAATCAAACATCGTTGCTTTTGACTCAAATTCATAACCTTTAAAACTTAAGCCCTCTATCTCAACATCAATGTTCTCAGTGTTCTGCATTGCAAACATGGTGTCAAAGAGAGGATTCCTGCTTACATCCCTTCTTATTTTCAAATTGTCTACAAGTTCTTCAAACTGATAATCCTGATTTTCAAAGGCTTTAAGAGTATTTGCCTTCACTTCTTCAAGAAATCCAACAAAAGTTTTTTCCTTTTCCGGGCGGTTTCTTATTGCTAGAGTATTTACAAACATACCTACAACGTTTTGTAGCTCAGAGTGATTTCTTCCTGCTACAGGCGATCCCACTATAATATCTTCTTGGCGTGAATATTTGGACAACAAAACATTATATGCTGCCATAAGCACCATGTATAAAGTAGTTCCTGTAGATAAAGCAAGATCGTTTAACTTCTCAAGCATTCTTTCATCTGTCTCAAAGCTCATCGCTTCCCCATCAAAGCTTTGTATTGCAGGTCTCTTAAAATCAACTGGCATGTCCAATACAGGTATTTCGTCGTTGAACACCGAGAGCCAGTACTCTTGCTGCAGCCTTAACCTCTCCGACCCAAAAAAGTCCTTCTGCCAAGCTGCAAAATCCTTATACTGTACATTAAGCGGTAAAAGCTCTTCTCCTTTGTACAATTTCGTAAACTCATCAATAAAGATGTCCATAGAAGCACCATCACAAATAATGTGGTGCATATCAAAGAGCATAATATGTTTTCTTTCATTTACCTTTATTAGTGTAGTCCTCATTAGTGGCGCTTTGCCAAGGTCAAACGGCCTTATAAACTCATTAATCCTGTCTTCTATTGTCTTTTCGTCTGCCTCAGCAATTTCCTCATACCCTATCGAGATATTACAGTTATCCTCTAAAATCTGAACAGGTTCCCCGTCTACAATTTTAAAAGAAGTACGCAGTGCTTCATGCCGTTCACTAAGCCTTGATAAAGTATGTTTTAGCCTCTTTGTATCAATCTCGCCTTCTATTGTAACCACATCACTCATGTTGTAGCCAGTACTTCCCACATCCATTTGGTGGAGCACATACAGCCTTTTTTGTGCCGATGACACAGGATAGTATTCCCTCTTTTCAGAAATCACCGGAATGGATTCGTAGGTGCACTCATCTAGAGATGTTATGTACCCTGAAAGCTGCCTTATTGTCGGATAAGCAAATATGCTACCAAGAGATACTTCAACATTAAGCCCTCTACGTATTTTAGCAGTCATCACAGCTGCTTTTAGTGAATGTCCTCCAAGGTCAAAGAAATTGTCATCTATGCCTGGCTTATCGCACTTTAATACATCCTGCCATATAGATACCAGTTTCTGTTCGGTCTCATTTTGAGGAGCAACATACTCTGTAATGCTTCTTGAATCAGGTATAGGCAAAGCCTTTCTATCAATCTTTCCACTTGGAAGCAAAGGCATATGAGAAAGCTTTACAAAGTATGAAGGTATCATATATTGTGGCAAGTATTTTAGCAAATGCTCCTTAAGCTCACTGTCCAAAATCTCAACGTCTGATGTATAGTAAGCGCAAATATATTTATTCTCGTTTTCATCTTCTAAATCTATTATTGCGCAATCATTAATGTCTACAAACTCTGAAAGCTTGCTTTCAATTTCCCCTAGCTCTATCCTGTGACCTCTTACCTTTACCTGATAGTCTTTTCTTCCCAAAAACTCTATGTTTCCGTCAGAAAGCCATCTGCCGAGGTCTCCAGTCTTGTAAAGCCTTGCATCATCCTTATGGTAAGGGTCTTTTCCAAACACTTCCCATGTTTTTTGCGGATTATTTACATAACCTCTTCCCACCGATATACCTGCAACACAAATCTCACCAACCACTCCAGTCGGACAGAGGTTAAGGCTATCGTCAGTTATATATATTCTAATATTATTAAGCGGCTTTCCTATCGATATGCTATTAGCATCCTCAGGCATACTGTCCATAATATACTGAGTTACATCATCCGAAGCTTCAGCAGGACCGTATGCGTTTACCACCTTTATTTTTGGACAGGTCTCAAACCATCTTCTCAATATTGCCGGTCTTGCAGCCTCACCGGTTATCATAAGGTGTTCAAGACAATCAAGTTTTATTCCCTTCTCCTCAATATAGTCAAGCATTACAAGAAGGTATGATGGCACAACCTCAAGAAGCGTCACCCCATCTTTTGACACTCTTTCTGTAAACCTTCCAACTTCAAGAACAAGCTCATTTGAATATATTGCCGTAGTTCCCCCTATGGCCAGTGGTCCAAAGAACTGCCATACAGAAATATCGAAGCAGTGGTTTGCATTCTGAGCAAAAACCATTTTCTCATCCAACTTGAGTTCATCCTTTTGTGAGAGTATGTGGTTTAACATACCTGCATGTTCTATCATAACACCTTTAGGTTTTCCTGTTGAACCTGAAGTAAAGAGTACATACGCAAGGCTTTGCTTGTCTACATTCAGCCCTTGGCTCTCTCCACTCAGTTCCTCTAAATCCCCTTCTATTAAATCAAGACATATTATCTTACCGTTGAAGCCACCACGAAGCTCCTCATCAACAAATCCAGACATTGTCAATACAGCTTTTGCTCCTGAATCCTCAAGAATGGTAAGCTTCCTTTCATTTGGGTAGTTTACATCAAGAGGAATGTATGCTGCTAGAGCCTTCCAAATCGCGAGCACACTTTCAACCATACGCGGAGTTCTTTCAACCATAACTCCTACAAGGTCTTCCCTATCTATACCCTGCATCCTTAAATATCTTGCCAGCCTGTTTGCTCTTTTGTTAAGATCTTTATATGTTATTTTCGAATCTTCGAACAATACTGCTGTTTTTTCAGGATTCTTTAAAACATTTTCTTCAAAAAGGGCTGGAAGCGTCTTATCTAAATTGTAATCTACACACCTTCCTGTTGACATATTGAGAATTTCATGTTTTTCTTCCTCACATAATATGTCTATCTGCCCAAGCTCTAGTTCAGGATTTATTAAAAGTACATCAAGAGTATTTATAAAATGAGTTGCAAACCTCCTGATTGTGTCCTCCCTGAATAGTTTTGTACAGTATTCAAACTCAAAAATAAGCCTTCCGTCTATCTCCTGTGCATCAACAGATATATCGAATATTGATGCTTTGTTTTCAAACTCATAATCCTTTATAGAAAGATCCTTAATTTCAACTTCCATATTATCAGTATTCTGAAGCGCAAACATTGTGTCAAATAGAGGGTTTCTACTCATATCTCTTCTAATATTAAGTTTGTCGACAAGCTCTTCAAATTGATAATCCTGATTTTCAAAAGCTTTTAATGTATTATCCTTTACTTGACTCAAAAATTCGATGAATGTTTTTTTAGCTTCAGGGTAGTTCCTAAGTGCTAGAGTATTTACAAACATACCTACTGTATTCTGAATCTCTGCATGGTTTCTGCCTGCAACCGGCGAACCTACTACAATGTCTTGCTGTCCTGTATATTTTGATAAAAGCAGGTTGTACGCTGCAAAAAGCACCATAAATAGTGTTGTTCCCTGCTTTCTGGCCATATCGTTAAGGCCTCTCAACGTTTCTTCTCTGGTGCTAAAGCTTATTGTACTTCCTTCAAAACTCTGCATTGAAGGTCTTGGAAAGTCCAAAGGCATATTAAGAACAGGTATTTCACCTTTGAATACATCCAACCAATATTCCTGCTGCTTTAATATTCTTTCAGATTTGAACACCTTATTTTGCCACGCCGCAAAATCCTTATACTGAATACTCAGTGTATTAAGTTCCTCTCCTATATAAAGGCTTGTAAACTCATCTATTATTATGTCACTTGAAGCTCCATCGGATATTATGTGGTGCATATCAAACAGCATAAGGTGCCTGTTTTCATCAACCTTTATCAATGCCACTCTCAACAGTGGTGCTTTTCCAAGATCAAAGGGCCTTATAAACCCACTAATTCTTTTATCAACATCCTCACCGGATGTTTTTGAAATATCTTCATATTCCATTTCAATCGTGATGTCATCAGCAATCACCTGCACAGGTTCACCATCTATAAGCCTGAAGGAGGTTCTTAATGCCTCATGTCTTTTCGAGAGCTTGTTTAAAACCTTTTTCATACACTCAATATCAAGAATACCTTCAATTGATATAACGCTTGACATGTTGTAGCCTGTGCTGTTTTCATCTAGCATATCTAAAATATATAACCTCTTCTGAGCCGAAGACACCTCATAAAATTCCCTTTTTTCCTCTATCGGAAGAATAGCTGAAAAACTCTTTCTTTCAAAAGTCGACAGATACTCGCAAAGTTCTCTTACCGTAGGGTTTTTGAAGACTTCGCTTAGAGGCACCTCAATACCAAACTCCTTATGTATCCTTGAAACCATTACCGTTGCCTTTAAGGAATGTCCTCCAAGGTCAAAGAAATTATCTTCTATACCTATACCCGCTACTTTGAGTACATCTTCCCATATACTTACAAGCCTTTCCTGACTCTCGTTTACAGGTGCAACATAAACAGTGTCCTTTGTCCCCTCAGGCTCAGGCAAAGCCTTTCTGTCAATCTTTCCACTCGGCAGGTACGGCATGCTTTCTAATTGCATGAAATATGCCGGAACCATGTATTGGGGAAGATACTTTTGTATGTATTCCTTTAAGTCTGCGCTGGTTATATCTTTGTCCGATACATAGTAGGCACATATGTATTTACTTCCCTTTTCATCTTCAAGATCTATTACCGCCGAATCCTTTATATCCTTATGCCCGGACAACTTATTTTCTATTTCTCCTAGCTCTATCCTGTATCCTCTTATCTTTACCTGATAATCCTTTCTTCCATAAAACTCTATATTGCCATCAGGTAGCCACCTACCAAGGTCACCTGTCTTGTAAAGTCTAACCTCACCGTCCTGATAGGGGTCCTTTGTGAAAACCTCAAAAGTCTTTTCTTTGTTGTTGATATATCCTCGTCCTACACCAATACCTGCAACGCAAATCTCGCCTACTACCCCCACAGGGCAAAGTCTAAGGTTTTCATCGGTTATATATATATTCATGTTGCTTATCGGTTTTCCAACGGGTATGTTTTGTGCTTCTTTAGGCATTTTGTCCATTATGTATCCTGTTACGTCATCGGAAGCCTCTGCCGGCCCATATGCGTTCACCATTTTTATGCCGGGGCAAAGTTTAAACCATCTGCCGACAATATCCATCCTTGCTGCTTCACCTGTTATAAGAAGATGCCTTAATGAATCAGGTATTATGCCTTTTTCCTCTATATAGTCAAGCATTACAGAAAGATATGACGGTACTACCTCTAGAAGTGTTATACCATCTTTTTTTACACTTTCTAAAAACCTACCCACCTCAAGTACAAGTTCATCAGGATAAATCACCGTAGTTCCACCTAAAGCCAAGGCTCCAAACATCTGCCATACCGAAACGTCAAAACAGTGATTGGCATTTTGTGCAAACACCATACTTTCATCAAGATTAAGCTCGTCTTTTTCTGCAAGAATATGGTTTAGCATACCCTTATGTTCAATCATAACTCCCTTTGGCTTGCCAGTAGAACCCGATGTAAACAAAACATACGCAAGATCATCCGGATCAACTCTATTGTCAACGTTCGCCGAATCCTCTTCATTTATACTGTCACCAACCTGGTCAAGGCAAATTATTTTACCACTGAACTCATCCTTCAAGCCATCTTCCACCAATCTAGACAAAGTTACAATTGTACTTGCACCCGAGTCCTCAAGTATACCAAGCTTTCTTTTCACAGGATATGCCGCATCCATTGGAATATAAGCCCCACCTGCTTTCCATATACCTATGATAGTCTCAATCATTTCAGGAGATCTCTCAAGGAGGACACATACCAAATTCTGGCTGCTAACTCCGTTTTTATTGAGGTACCTTGCAATCTTATTTGCCTTTTGATTAAGCTCTTTATAGGTTAGTAGCCTATCCATGTATTTTACAGCTGTTTTATCAGGATTCTTTTTTGAAAACCGTTCAAATATGGCATGAAGCGGAAAATCCAAATTGTAGGGAGCCTTTTTTCCATTGAATTTATATAAAATTTCATCCTGTTCACTTTGTGAAAGCATTTCAATATCGCATAGCTCTCTTTCAGGGTCAGTTGATATCTGTGTCAAAAGATTTGTAAAATGTGCTGTAAACCTTCTCATCGACTCTTCGGTAAAAAGCTTTGTGCAGTACTCAAGCGTAAAGACAATTTTATCTCCTATTTCCTCAGCATCTATAGTTATATCGAATATGGATGTATTTGCCTCAAAATCATATTCCCTTATATCAAGCCCGTTTAAGTCTCCATTATCATTTTGGGTGTTCTGCAATGAAAACATCGTGTCAAACAGCGGATTTCTGCTCATATCCCTTCTAAGGTTCAAATCTTCAACCAACTGTTCAAACTGGTAATCCTGATTCTGTATTGACTGTAAAGTATTTATCTTTACTTCATTCAAAAACTCTATAAAGTTTTTACTCTTTACAGGACGATTGCGAAGGGGAAGCGTATTAACAAACATTCCTACAACCTCTTCAATGTCGGGATGGTTTCTTCCAGCAACTGTAGTTCCTACAACAATATCTTCACGCCCAGTATATTTTGAAAGCAGTACATTATATGCCGCCATTAATACCATAAACAGAGTTGCTCCATTTTTGGCCGCTACATTATTTAATCCATCTGTAATTTTTCCATCAAGTTCAAAATTTAAAATACTTCCTTCAAAACTCTGAATTGCAGGTCTAGCAAAATCCAAAGGCATATCAAGTACAGGAATCTCACCTTTAAATGTATCAAGCCAGTAATTTTTCTGCTTTACCATTTCTTCAGAGGTCAACAACTCATTTTGCCAAAGCGCAAAGTCTTTGTACTGTATTTTAAGAGGCTTTAGTTCATTGCCTTCATAAGCTTGTGCAATATCTTTAGTCAATATATCCATGGAAACACCATCGGATATAATATGGTGCATATCAAAAACTAGTATGTGCCTTTCATCTTCAGTTCTTATAAGCCCCATTCTAATAAGAGGGGCCTTGTCAAGCTCAAATGGTCTTATAAAATCCTTAATCCTTTCCTCCACTTGAGTTCTATCCATATCCTGCATATCTATATACTCAATTAAAGGCTCAATTTCCTCACAAATACTTTGTACTACCTCTCCGTCTACCGACTTAAATGAAGTCCTTAAGGATTCGTGTTTTTTTACTATCATCATAAATGATTTCTTAAGTTTTTCTATATCCAAACTTCCCTTTATCTCCATCACACCTGTCATGTTGTAGTTGGTGGAATCGGGTTCTAACCTGCTTAGTACATAAAGCCTTTTTTGCGCAGATGATACAGAATAGTACTCACTTAAAGGTGCACACTTAATTGGTATATACTCGCTTTTCGTCGTGTTTTCAATAATTTCCGAAATACCTTTTATAGTCGGGTATACAAATATATCCTTTAAAGATATCCTGGTATTAAACTCTTTATAAATGCGCGAAACAAGCAACGCTGCCTTTAAAGAGTGTCCCCCCATGTCAAAAAAGTTATCGTATATACCTGGATTGTTAATGCCCAGCAAATCCTCCCAGAGTGAACAGAGCTTAATTTCAGTATCATTACGAGGTGCTATATACTCTATCCCTGTATTAATATTACCATCGGGTTGAGGTAATTTGCTGCGGTCTGTTTTACCATTTGAGGTACGTGGTACACTGTTTATTCTTATAAAGTATGACGGAACCATATATTCAGGAAGGTCCTTTGACAAAAATCCTTTAATCTCCGTTACAGTCAATTCCTTTTCCGATACATAGTACGCACAAAGGTATTTCTCTTCCATACTTCCATCATAAACCAACAGAACAGCCTCACTTATCATTGGGTGTTCAACAAGTTTATTTTCAATTTCTCCAAGCTCTATCCTATAGCCTCTTATCTTTATCTGGAAGTCAATTCTCCCAAGAAACTCTATATTACCGTCAGGAAGCCATCTAGCAAGATCCCCTGACCTGTACATACGATCTCCTAGAATAAATGGATTTTCTATAAATTTTTCTTTTGTCAGATCCTCTCTGAACAAATAACCTCTTGCCACACCAGCACCTGATATGCATAGTTCACCTGGAACTCCTATAGGCTGTGGTCTGCCCTCAGCATCAAGTATATAGACTCTGTAGTTTGAAACAGGCTTGCCTATAGGAACATTACTGCCGCAATCACCTTCATATCTGTAATATGTAGCACAAACCGTTGCCTCGGTAGGTCCGTATGTATTATATACCGTAGCATAGTTTGAAAGGTTTGTTATATACTCTTTTTTTAGCACGTCTCCACCACTTATAAATGTATGTATGCTAACTAAAGAACTCATTTTGTTAAGCTCGTTTAAAAGAAGTGGTGAACAGCTTAAAAGACTAACTTTATTTTGGTTTATAACTTCAGAAAGCATTCTGGTGTCAAGAATTTCGTCCCTTGTCGGTATAACAAGGGTACCTCCTGCCGATATAGTTGGAAAAACTTCCTCAACAAAGGCATCGAAACAGAAAGATGCCTGTTGAAGAACAACATCATTTTGACCTATTTTGAATTCATTTAAAAATGCGTTTATATATGCCCACATATTGCAATTTTCAACCATTACAGCTTTCGGTTTTCCTGTTGAACCCGAGGTATAAATTAAATAAGCAAGTCCATCTGGTTTCACCTTATTTTCAACGTATGAAAAACGCTGAGCATATAGTTCTTCATCATCTAGACAGATTATCTGCCCGTCAAACTCAACAGCCTCCTTAATATGCTGCTTTGTAAGCAATATTTCAGCTTTACTGTCTTTGAGCATATAGTTTATTCTTTCCTTAGGATAATCAACATCAATAGGAAGATATGCTCCGCCTGATTTTAAAATCCCGAAAAGACCTGTTATCATCTCTATTGAGCGCTCAACCATAATTGCAACTATTTTTCCCTGCTTCACTCCGAGTGAATTCAATTTAACCGCTACTGCATTCATACTCCTCACAAGCTCACTGTAGCTAAGTTTTCTTTCACCACATATCAAAGCCGTTTTAGAAGGTGACTTTGCTGCCTGTTCTTCAAATCTACTTATAAAGTTGTTTTTTACATCATATAATATATCCGTATTATTAAAATCAAATAATATTTTCCTCTCCTCAGCGTCAGAGAGAATATTTATGTCTTTTAGTTTTATATCAGGATTCTTTATTATCTCCTTTATTGCATTTAAGTAATGTGAACATAACCGCTCTATTGTATCGTACCTGAACAGATTTTCACAGTACTCTATTGAAAACTTTATATCACTAGGGTCTTCATAAACATCAAGAGAAAAATCAAATTTCGATATCCTGTTTTCCATCGGATAAGGGAAAAGTCTGATATCATCTATACTGATTTCAGGTACATCAACATCGTTAATATTAAACATTGTATCAAACAATGGATTTCTTCCAGTGTCACGCTTTATATTCAGCTTTTCAACCAGTTCTTCAAACTGATATTCTTGATTTTCCATACCCTGTACGGTATTTTCCGATACAGCTCCAAGAAACTCCCTAAAAGTAATCTCTTTTTGGGGTTTGTTCCTAAGAACTATCGTGTTTACGAACATGCCTATCATGTTCTGCAATTCCATATGGTTTCTACCTGCTACAGGTGAACCTACTACAATATCTTCCTGTCCTGTGTATTTAAATAATAATATATTATACGCTGCAAGAAGTACATTATAAAGAGTTGTACCGCTACTATTAACAAGTTTGTAAATGCCTTTAGTAATTTCCTCTCCTGCATTAAAGTACAATGTCCTTCCGTTAAAGCTCTGCATAGCCGGTCTAGGAAAGTCTGTCGGCATATTGAGTACAGGAATACCGTCACTGAACTTACCTATCCAATACTCCTCAAGTTTTTTCATTTTATTGCTTTTAAACAAATCGTTCTGCCATTTTGCAAAATCCCTGTATTGTATTCTTAAAGGAGTCAGCTGTACACCTCTATAAATTTTAACCATCTCATCCACAAGTATCGTTATTGACATACCATCTGATATAATATGGTGCATATCAAAGAAAAGCAGATATTTTTCTCGGGAAGTCTTAACAAGTTCAACCCTCAACAATGGTGCCTTTGATAGGTCAAAAGGCCTTACAAAAGACTCTATATGCTTTTCTATATCATAAGCTCCACTTGTAAAATCTTCTTCCCTATAAGTCATATTGAAATCTACTTCATCAAAAACATACTGACACGGTTCTCCATCAATATTCCCAAAACTGGTTCTTAAAGCATCATGCCGCCTTACAAGAATTTTAAAAGTTTCCTCAAAACGCTTTACATCCAGCTTTCCTTCTACATGTAATACAGCAGTCATATTGTAACTCGTACTGTTTTTATCTTCAAGAAGGTCAAGCAAATACAGCCTTTTTTGAGCAGATGACAGCGGATAATAATCCTTTTTTTCTACACATTCAATAACTTCATAACCGCCTTTAACACCATTTGCAATGTATCCTGCAATTTGCCGTATAGTGGGCATCTGGAATATCTGCTTTAAAGGTATCTCAACAGCTAAATCCCTGTGTATTCTTAAAACAAGTACTGAAGCCTTTAAAGAATGTCCTCCTAGCTCAAAGAAATTGTCGTCAATTCCTACTCTTTCAACTCCAAGTATCTCCCTCCAGATATCTGCAAGAGCTTTTTCGGTGTCGTCTCTAGGTGCAGTATACGATAAACCACTATCCCCTTCCGATTTTGGCAATCCCTTTCTGTCTATCTTACCATTAGCTGATAGAGGCATTTTAGTAAGCTGTACAAATTGTGATGGTATCATGTACTGAGGCAAAAACCCGGAAAGGTGATCTTTCAATTCTTGTGCAGTAATATCCCTTATGCAAGTATAATAAGCACATAAATACTTGTTGCCTCTCGCATCTTCCCTGACAACAACGGCAACTTCCCCAATATCTATATGTTCTGCAAGTTTGCTTTCAATTTCACCTAGTTCTATTCTAAAACCTCTTATCTTTACCTGATTGTCTTTTCTTCCAAAAAACTCTATATTGCCGTCAGGAAGCCACCTGCCTAAATCCCCGGTTTTATAAAGCCTAACCTCTTCATTGCTATACATATCTCTGACAAAAACCTCTTGTGTTTTTACAGGATTATTTATATAACCTCTTCCCACTGCAATTCCCGCAACACAAATTTCCCCCGTTACTCCTACCGGGCAAAGATTCATTTTTCTATCAAGTATGTATATTCTGATGTTTGCAAGAGGTTTCCCAATGGATACACTATTTGATTCTTCATCAAAATGGTCCATTATGTATTGGCTGATATCGTCTGAAGCCTCCGCGGGGCCATATGCATTCACCATTTTAATACCCGGACAAAGCTTAAACCATCTTTTAATAATTGCAGGATTTGAGGCCTCGCCCGTAATCATTAAATACTCTAAAGAGTCAAGCTTTAAATCCTTTTCTTCAATAAAATCCATCATTACATTAAGGTAGGACGGTACAACCTCAAGAAGCGTAACTTTATCGTGTATAATTCTTTTTAAAAACCTATTAACTTCAAGCACCAACTCATCTTTGTATATGGCAGTAGTTCCTCCCATAACAAGTGCACCAAAAAACTGCCATACTGAAATATCAAAACAGTGATTTGCACTCTGAGCAAAAATCAGCGTTTCGTTTAAACCTAGGTCATCTCGTTGTGCAAAAATATGATTGAGCATACCTAGGTGTTCAATCATTGTTCCTTTCGGTTTTCCGGTAGAGCCAGATGTAAATATGCAATATGCTAAATCATTAATGTCAACTTCTTTTTTAATATTTTCCGTTGACTCGGCTAAAAGCTCTTCTTCTATCAAGTCAAGCTTTATAATCCTGCCTCTATACTGCTCTTCAAATTCCTTGTCACAGTATTCGGAAAGGGTAATAACCGCCTTGCTTTCTGCGTCTTCAAGAATGGAAAGCTTTCTTTCTAGAGGGTATTTGACATCCATCGGTATGTAAGCACCGCCAGCTTTCCATATTCCCAATATCCCCTCCATCATAATGGGTGTCCTTTTAAGCATAACTCCTACAAAATCGTCGGTGCCAATCCCTAGCTTACATAGGTAATGCCCTATTTGGTTGGCTTTTTGGTTTAATTCAAAATAACTTATCTTTCGATCTTCATGTATAATTGCATCCTTTTGTGGTCTAGTATTTGCCCAATCTTCAAAAATCCTGTGAAGAGGTTTTGAAAAATCATAATATTTTTTATTTGTGTCAAAAACCTCAAGCATTTGTTTTTTCTCATGGTCTGTAATTATCTGCATATCTGATATTATAATACCAGTGTTATTTATAACCTTTGAAGCTATCTCTTTAAGATGCATTGAAACCCTTTCAACATACTTTGCATCATACACAAGTTCATTGTAGGTAAATCGTACAAGTAGTTCATCAGCCGGCTCAATTGTTACATCAAAGTCGTAGTTGGTCTGTTCCTCAGCTTCAAAATTTGATATTTTAAAACCCATTCTAAGCTTAAAACTATTATCTTCAAATTCCTTATCGAGAGGAAAATTTTCAAAAGCAGTGATATGGTCAATTAGCTGGTTTTTAAGCACAGTCACTGACTGAACCTCAGCTAAAGGCATATACTGATAGTTCTGTGATTCCTGCAAATAATTCTGTACGGATTTTACCAATTCAACAAATGTTGTATTATCCTCAACCCTGACTCTTACAGGCACAGTATTAATAAACAAACCCACCATTTTTTCAATTCCGTATATTTCAGAAGGCCTTCCCGAGACAACCGTCCCAAAAACAACATCATCAGTATTGTTATATTTCTGCAATAATATACCCCAAAGACATTGGAAAACTGTATTTAACGTTACCTGATTGCTTACAGCTATCTTTTCAAGTTTTTTAGTTGTAGTAGAGTCAAAACTTATGGAGTACTCTTTTTTATTATACTTTCCGTCGACTTTAAAACCACCCAATCGTGGCATACAAGCTTTTATTTCATACCCTTCAAGGTAATCCTTCCAATACCCCATACTATCTTCTCTGTCCTGTTTATCAAGCCATTTTATGTAGTCACTGTAAGGAGTAGCACTGCTTAATTCTTTGGTGATACCGTTTTTCAAATTCTCATATATCTCGAACATTTCTTTTAAAACAATTCCTATACACCATCCGTCCATAACTATGTGATGGTTACTTACTATAACCTTGTACATATTTTCATTTGTTTTTATAACATTTATTCTCAATAGAACATCACGCGCAAGATCAAATCCAGTATGCCTGTCGCTGTGTTTAAAATCCTCAATATAAGGAGCCTTTTTTATATACTCCAAATGGCAAATATCCTGATACCCTATTTTTGTCTTTCTTTCTTTTAGAACAACCTGTATAGGCTTTTTCACTTTTTCAGTAACAAATATAGTTCTAAAAATTTCATAACGTTCAATAACACTGTTAAAACTTTGTTCAAATATATCAACATCAAACTCCCCTTCTACATCAAAAGAAGTTTGTCCTATATATGCACTCGTCTCTTTGTCAAGAAGGTAGTGAAACAACATACCATCCTGCATAGGAGATAGATTGTTAATTTTTTCAATTTGACTCTTGTTACTCATCAAAGCACCCCATTTAAATATTAAGAAATCATAAAAAACATCTTTTTAATTTGATCTTTCTAAAACCTTACAAAATTTTATATAAGGAAGTTTCAAAAAAATACATATTCATTATTTTTATCACAAAGCCTATTACAGAAGCTTTTAAGCTTCTAAGCATAGGAATATTATTTTGATTTGCAAAAAATGCTAATCGAATTTTTTGAAGCTCCAGTTTCTCAATTATTTTTTTGATTTTACTCATTCCATAATATGCCAGATTTATAAAACTCAGATTTTCTATATCTTTACATATTATTGATAAAATCATTGAGATTATCAAGCTCATCAATTGACATCTCATTATATCCTAAATCGCTAGGAGTAACCTCCACACTATCCTTATTTATACAATGGTCTATGATGTCTTTAAGACCCTTGATATAAGAATCCAGCAATTTTCTGACTGTCTCTTCACGATACTGCTTGCTGCTATAATTAATCGTAACTTTAAAACGCCCTTTTACAATATTACTCTTAACGACAAAAGTATAAAGCGTTCTAGTCCTATCTGCTACAGGACTTAGTTTAATTCCTTCCTTGATCTCAAAAATACCGGAATCAGTCTCTATATCCGTTTGTCCAAGGAAATTGAACAAAATTTCAGGCTTATGTCTAAACTCTATGTCTTTTTTATTGTCAACTGATGTAAGATACTTTAATATTCCATATCCTATACCATTGTTAGGTATCTTTCTTATACTCTCTTTCATATACTTTATATAATCCGGCATATTATCCGAACTAGCAGCATCAATTACAACTGGATAAATCGAAGTAAAACAACCTAAAGTTCTGGTGATATCAAAATCCTCAATTATTTGTTCTCTTCCACTACCTTCAACATCTATAATAGTTTCACTTATATCCGCCCATTCTTTCACCGCTATTCCAAGTGCTGCAAGTAGAATAATATTTATATCCGTGTTATATGCACTATTTACTTTCTCCAAAAGATTCTCTGTCTGCTCCTTTGATAATTCGGAATGTATTTCAACCTCATCGGCTATAATGTTTTCACTTGATTCAAAATCTTTTTTTAGAACTGGCATTTCTCTATTTTCAATTTGCTTCCAGAATTCAAGTTCCTTTAAATTAGCTTTGCTTTGTGCATATTCTGAAAGCCTTTTAGACCAGCCAATAAAAGAATCTGTCTTTGGAGGTAATACTATTTCTTCTCCTTTTAATGAAATATTATATGCATAATCAAAGTCTTCTAAAATAATCTTGAATGAAACTTCATCACTAATAAGCTGATGAATGGACAAAAGCAAGTAATCACCATTTTCCGTTTTAAATAGAGCCAACTTCACCAAAGGTCCTTTAATAATATCCATCGAAGCATTTATCATTTTCACTTCGTGCTCAATAACTTTATCTGTATCACAAACATTTCTAAGGTCAAATTCCTTAATCTCAAACATCTCAGGTTCAAGACCCTTGTTAATCTGTCTAACTTCTTTATCCGATATGTTGTATACTATTCTCATAGCATCATGATGGCACACTATCTCATATGCTGCCTTTTCAACACTATTCTTATCAAAACCTGAAGGTGCATAAAGAAGCACCGACTTATTGTAATGATCCGAAAGATATGACCTATTCTCAAAATACCAGCGTTGCATTGGCAAAAGCACTACTTCTCCTTCTACGAAATCTTGGGATATTTCCCGTTCAACAGGCTTAACATATAAGCTAGATTCCCTGATGGTAGGATTTTTCAAAAGCTCCTTAACCTCAAGACTGTATCCGAAACTTTTAAGTCTTGCGGATATCTGAAGGGCTTTAATTGAGTCTCCTCCAAGCGTGTAGAAATTGTCATTAACTCCTACTTTTTTGATTCCAAGAATCTCTTCCCATACCAAGACTGCTTTCTGCTCGCTGTCACCCTCTGGCGGTACATATTCTATGCCTGTGTTTATTGACATTTCAGGCTCTGGCAGAGCCTTTGTGTTCACTTTTTGGTTAGAAGTCATAGGAATCATGTCAAGCTTAACAAAGTATGCAGGAACCATATAATCTGGAAGCTCCATTAAAAGAAATTCCCTTAAATCAGTTACAGGTATTTCTTCATCGGATACAAAATATCCACATAAATACTTATTGCTATCTTTATCCTCCCTGACCGCTACAACAACTTCATTAATGCTAGGATGTTTTATGAGGCAGTTCTCTATTTCACCTAGTTCAATCCTAAACCCCCGAATCTTTACCTGATGATCAATTCTTCCCATGTACTCCATTTCACCATTTGGCAAAAGCCTTACTAAATCACCTGAGCGGTAAACCCTTTTAAAATATGGATTGCTGTCAAAAGGATTTTCAATGAATTTTTCATTCGTCAGCTCAGGACGGTTCAGATAACCTCTTCCAACACCAGCACCTCCTACCAAAAGCTCCCCGGGAATACCTGGTGGCAAAAGCTTCATATTTCTATCAACAACATATGTAACAAGTGTAGGAATAGGCTTACCAATATTGCTTACATTCATTTCAATTTCTTGTTCAGTAATCTCCTTATAGGTGACATGAACTGTAGTTTCCGTTATACCATACATGTTTATGAGTTTAGTATCCTTATATTTATTTCTCCAAGGTTTTAACATCACTGGCTTTAAGGCCTCTCCACCAAATATTACATATCTTATGCAAAGCCTGTTTTCCGTATCCTTAATCTCTTCCTTTATAAGATTATAAAATGCAGTAGGAGTCTGATTTAAGACAGTTACCCTTTCTTTTCTTATAAGACTTGCAAATTCTTTTGTATCGCGAGAAACCACTTCAGGTACTATAACAAGTTTACCTCCATACAAAAGTGCTCCGTACATTTCCCATACGGAAAAATCAAAGCAGAATGAATGGAACATTGTCCAGACATCGTTTTGGTCAAAGTCAAACTGTATTTTGTCGTTAAATAAAAGCCTTACAACATTTCGATGCTCTATTACAGCTCCTTTTGGTTTGCCAGTGGTTCCTGAGGTATATATTACGTATGCTGAATTCTCCGGTGTATTTATATTGTACGGATTATCTTTAACACCCTCAAATACTTCAGAATCATCCAAATTAATTTTTTGTCCTTCAAAACTCACCCTATTGATAAGATTTTTTGCCGTCAGCAAAATTTTTGCTCCACTGTCTTTTAGCATGTATTCAATCCTGTCATCGGGATATTTCGGGTCAACAGGAAGGTATACCCCTCCAGCCTTTAATATGGCCAATACGGCAATTATCATTTCAAAGGATCTTTCCAAAAATGCTGCAACAACACTTTCCTTTGTAACACCCTTTTCCCTAAGAAGCCAGGCCAACACATTTGCCTTTTCATTTAATTCTTTATAAGTCATTTCCTTACCATTCATCACTAGAGCTGTCCTGTTAGGATTAATCCTTACCTGCTCTTCAAAAAGACTTTGAATTGTCTCATCCTCAGGATAAGCTGCCAAAGCGTACTCTGGCAAATGCAAAATCTCACGTTTTTCTTGTTCAGTTAATATTTCGACTTCAGAAATTCTATCTTCTGAATTATCTATTAAATTATTTATAAGATTCGCAAAGTGCTCAGCCATATTTTCAATGCTCTGTTTTCTAAAAAGTGATGTGCGGTACTCAAAAATGAAATCAATCGTGTCACTTTTCTCTTCACAGGTCAGCATTATGTCAAACTTCGCGCTGTTGTGCTTGAAACTATAAGGCTCAAATGAAAGTCCTTCAACACTTATCTCTGAATAATTGTCGAAGCCCTCTACAACAAACATTGTGTCAAATAACGGGTTCCTGCTGATATCCCTGTTTATTCCAAGTTTTTCAACAAGATATTCAAAAGGATACTGCTGATTTTCATATGCCTTAAAGAAGTTCATTCTTACTTCCTTAATAAACTCCTTGAAGGTTTTGTCCTTATTCGGCTTGTTTCTAAGCGGCAAAGTATTTACAAACATGCCTGCGATATTTTTAAGTTCCTTTAAGTCTCTGCCTGTAGTAATACCTCCTACGATTATATCCTCCTGCCCACAATATTTTGATAGAAGGACGTTATATGCAGAGAGCAAAACAATATACAACGTAGCTTTTTCTTTAGCCGAAAACTTACGCAGTTTTTCAACAAATTCCTTACCTCTGCTGTAGACAATCCTGTCTCCATTAAAATCCATTATGGAAGGACGATTAAAGTCTATAGGCAAATTTAGCACTGGAATTTCTTCCTGTCCATATCCATACTCTGAAAGCCAGAACTCTTCTTGTCTTTTAAAACTTTGCGACTGTAAAAGTTCCTTGTTCCACACTGCAAAATCCTTATACTGTATATCAATATTATCAAGTTTCTCTCCTTTATAAATTTTGGAGAATTCCTGCAATAATACTACATAAGTATAACCATCAGCAACTATATGGTGTGTATCTACCATCATAATGTGCTTATTTTCACTAACCTTTACAAGCCCGACGCGTATAAGAGGAGCCTTGTCCAGTTGAAACGGCCTTACAAAATCCTTAGTTATCTTTAAAAGCTTGCTCTCATCAGCCTCAGTATACTCAACTTTAAAATCTACATTTTCATGTATTTTCTGAACATTTTGTCCATCAATTATATGAAAGGATGTTCTCAATGCTTCATGCCTTTGAATCAGCTGCCTAAATGCATTTTCCAACCTATCTAGGTCAAATGCACCTTCAACAACAAGCATCCCTGCTTCATTATACATAGTGCTGTCTTTTTCCATCTGATTTAATGTAAACAATCTGTTTTGCGCAGAAGATAGAGGGTAATAATCTCTTTTTGTACAAGCACCAATCTGATTTTGGGAACTAGTATCCTTGCCTTTTTTGCCAGACGGAGAACCTCCCCCTGGGTCAGGCATGAAGCCTCCCTCTCTCATTTCCTTTATACTTTCCTTTACTGCATTTATAATAAAATCTATGTCATTATCCGTATGTGCGGTGGAAATGAAGCAGTTTCTTCCTTCCCATATATAAATTCCCTTTTCAATGAGATAATAGAATAACAGTTCAAAGTCTCCCTTTAGTACAAACCTGAAAAGTGAGCCGAACCTCACCATACGTATTGGAACATTTTCCTCTTCAAAATAGGAGTTTAATGTATCAGTAAGCCTTTGTGTCTTCATATTCAGCTCGTTATACAATTCTCTTCCTTGCTCTTTAATGTTTTTGAGCACTGCAAGAGAAGCCTCCATTGCAAGGGGATGGTGACAGAATGTTCCGGCAACAAACGTACGTCCCGACTCATTTGGAGGTATGGATCTATCCCCAAAGTTCCACATCCCCCCATCTATTCCATCCATGTATCTTGCCTTTCCTGCAACGATTCCAATCGGCATTCCTCCGCCAATAACCTTACCATATGTTACAATATCCGCCTTTATACCGTAGAACTCCTGAGCCCCTCCTGCTGATATCCTGAACCCTGTAATCACTTCGTCAAATATCAAAGCAGTTCCATTCTCTTCAGTTATTTCCCTCAACTCATGTAAAAACTCCTTAGGCTGATGATCAGGTCGGCGGCTCTGCACACTCTCACAAAGTACAGCCGCAATTTCGGACCCAAGCTCTTTTATCACCTCAAGGGACTGTTTAGTTCCATAATTAAGAACAACTATATTATCCGCCATGCACTGCAAAAGTCCAGGTGCAATTGGTATTGCATCTCCAGGCCTGTCCCCCGAAGGATTGGAAAGTGCCAAAACTCCATCATAAGTCCCATGATAAGAACCTGCAAAAAGTACAATTTTATCACGTCCAGTTGCTGCACGAGCAAGCCTTAAAGCAACCATAACCGCTTCAGTACCGGTATTAAAGAACGCAACCCTCTCAACACCTGTTAGCTCTGCAATCGACTCAGCTACAAGACCTGCCGTATCAGACATCGGTCCAACAGGCATTCCTTCAGATATCTCCTTCTTTAATGCCTCCTCAATAAAATCAGGACTGTGCCCAAACAGGTTTACTCCAAAGCCCATTGTCAAATCAATATACTCATTGCCATCAACATCCCATATTCTAGAGCCCTTGGCTCTTTTGACAATCAGCTGATATACCATTTCTTTGAATTCAGGCCTGAAACCTGCAACATTCCTGTTATTGGCATATACATACCTGTATTTCTGAATTGTCTCTTTTGTCAATCTTGTTTTTTCATTGTAGCTTTCTATCAATTTATCTAGTGCCATTCTCTGTTTGTCGGAATAACTACTTTTCCAAGTCAAATCAAGATTCCTATAAGGGACATAAACATCTTTCATGTTCACCTTATCGCTTTTTAAAGAGTCCGAGGACTTTAGCTTTGCAAATGTGTTCCCACCATCAGTAGCCTTTGATGTTGTATTATCTCTTAAAAGCTCTATCTGATTCATAATTATACTCTGAACCGTATTTAACTGCTGTGAGAGCAACGCTTCAAGCGATTCGCCCTGAGCTGACCCCAGAAGATTGTCTGAAGTCTTTTTAAGTTCAGGCTGTACTGTATCTTTAATACTTTCAACTCCCAAATTATCATTTTGAGCCTTTGCCTCAGAACACAATTCAACATTATCGGGTAAATTTTCTGCTATATATGAAGAAATTGCATCAAGATTGTCCAGCTTGTCAAAAAACAAAATCAACTCAATGCTCACAAAAAATCTGTCTTTTATACCTTGACGAGCCTCAGTCAGCATAATGGAATCAAGTCCCATTTCAAGAAGACTCGAATACTCATCAACATCTTCTTTTTTCATGTGAGTAATATTTGCTACTATACTCTTCAATTCATCAACTATTATTTCCTTAGGTTCTAGATGTTGAGTCTTTTCACTAGAATACTGCGGCAATTTGATGTTCCCTCCTTTGTTGTCGCTGAAATCGGAATTTCCAACAGTAGGTGTACAGCCAACAACACTATGTAATTTATTGTTATCTTTCATAGTATCCTGATATTCTACCCAGCACCTCAAATCTTCAAACGGGTATTTCGGAACACTAACCCTTTTTCTTTTCTCATTTATGTAAATATTATTAAAGTTGATTTTTGCACCTTTTATATATAAACCGCAAATTTTCTTCAATAAAACTTCAGAATTGTATTCTCCTTTATTGCTCATTTCAAAAAGTGTTTCACTCTCTTGTGTAAGACGAATTACATTATCTTCAGTTAATTCTCCTTCATAAAGCAATTGTTTTTTTATTGAAACCACTTTGTGAACACCGTAATAAATCCCTTCTTCTTCATTGCTTTTGTAATCAAACATATCAAGCTTGTACCTAAGCTCGGCTTCGTCTCTAAATAACACTGCAAGCCTAAATCCGTAGTGTCCTCTTCCGGTATTTGCAGTATAACATACATCTTCAAGGCATTTGTCCAATGGATTATCCAGCATACACTTATATTCTTCAATTGTTTTCTTAAGTCCCTCTACAGTACTATGGGACATAGTAATAATCTTTAGAGATTTTGTGCATGCCTTCAGATTTTCACTTGCTTGACCTTTTATTGGAGGTTCCTCTAAAATAACATGACAGTTTGTGCCACTAAGACCCATGGAATTTATTCCACATCTTAGTTTGCCAGTCTCTGATTTCCATTCTTTTAGCTTTGAATTAACATAGACTGGAGAATCTGAAAAATCTATTCTACTATTAGGATTATTAAAATGAATACTTGGTGGAAGCTCACGATTCTTTATAGACAACACACTTTTTATAAATCCTGCAATGCCTGCGGCATCCAATAAGTGACCAATATTGCTCTTTACAGATCCTACCGAACAAAAGTGAATCTTGTTTGTATATTTAGAAAACGCCTTTTTAATTCCATCAATCTCAACTGGATCTCCAAGCTTAGTTGCAGATCCATGAGCCTCAATATATGAAATTGTTTCTGGGTGTATTCCTGAATTCTCCCATGCACTATTTATAACTTCAGCCTGCTGAGCTGCATTTGGAGCAGTTATACCAATAGATGCTCCATCCTGATTTATAGCACTGCCTTTAATAACCGCATATATGTTATCACCATCTTCAACAGCTTTATCAAGGGGTTTTAGCATAACCATGCCTAAACCTTCTCCAAAGCCTGTTCCATCTCCATCCTCATCAAAAGACCTCGTAATTCCATCCGACGATTCAATCCCAAGCTTTTCACCACTTTCAACAGGCAAGTAATAAAGTTTGACGCCTCCTGCAAGTGCCATTTCAGACTCCCCGTCCCTTACTGATTTACACGCGAGGTGAACTGACACCAAAGACGATGAACACGCTGTATCCACCAACATGCTAGGGCCTTTAAAATCCATAAAGTAAGAAATCCTGCTCGGAAGTATAGATGCAATATTTCCAACTGTTCCCGAAGGATGAGGATATTCTCCTGATTTAAAAAGGATATCTTTATACTTGTGTCCTTCAAGATCACCAATATACCCTAAAAACACGCCAACTCTCTTATTTCTAAGGCTGTCCATACTGTAGCCTGCATCCTCTATTGATTCATAGGAGGCCTCCAATACCATTCTCTGAGCAGGGTTCATAAGAGAAGCTTCTTTAGGAGACATTTTAAAGAACTTATAATCAAACTTGTCAATTTCTTTGATATAAGCACCTTTTAAGTATTTCACTTCCTGCCCTATTGTTTTAAAATACTTATCTGTGTCCTGTCTTCTTGACACAGGGAATTCAGTTACACAATCTAGACCAGCTCTTAAATTCTCCCAAAACTCATCTATGCTGTCTGCCATAGGAAATCTTGCAGACATACCTATAACAGCAATATCTCTGTATGCCTTTTTTTCTCTACTTACCACATTAGATGAGTTCTCACCTTGATATATGTATTCTGCAAGCTTTGAAACTGTTGGATATGTAAAAAAGTCTGTAACAGAAATCTTTCCAGGAAAAATACTTTCTATTCTTTCCGCTATTTGGTTAAGCTTCATAGAATTTGCCCCAATGTCCATAAAACTATCATTTATGCTAATATTTTCGTCTTCAAGCGTCTCTACACATATATCTATCAGCCTTTTTTCTATTTCATTTTTTGGCAATTTATCTCTTTTTTTAGTTTTTAAATCAGAAAGTAATTTGCGAAGAACTACAAGATTATCATTATACTCGCCGTTCACATACATTTCTCCTAGCTTAAACCTTTGAATCTTACCGCTTGTAGTTTTTAGCATTTTTCTAATAGGTACAATTTCTTTAACTTCCAACCCCATCTTACTGTTGATAGTCTTTTTGAGATTTAATGCTAAGGGTACAAACCTTTCAATTTTACCTTTAAAAATCACAAAAAGCACAACATCTTCGCTGCCTTGCTCCATATTCTTGACTCCAACTGCAGCGATCTTACCTATCTCCACTCCTTCAACTTCTTCTCCAATTCTTTCTATATCATGAGGATAGTAATTCTGTCCGTTAATAAAAATTATATCTTTTGCCCTTCCTGTTATGGTAATTCTGCCCTTTCTAATAAAACCCAGGTCACCTGTATTGAGCCAGCCTTCCCCTACCAATACTTTTTCGGTAGCTTCACTATTGTTGTAATAACCGGCAGTTACATTCCTGCCTTTGATCTGAATATAACCTACGGTATCATCTTCTAGTACTTTTCCATTATCATCACATATTCTAATAGAACAATTTTTGAAGCAATAACCCTCATCCAAAAATGTCAGGCAATTATTGTCATCAGGATTTATTTCCGCTATTTTATCTGATACATTAAGCTTTCTTCTGTCAAGATGGTGAGATATGTATTTCTCACCTACGACAGACAATGCAACCCCCACAGTAGCCTCGGCAAGGCCATAGCAAGGTATCATTGCTCTTCTGTCAAGTCCATGGATACTCATCTTGTCAAGAAACTCTTCACACAATTCTTTTGATATGGGTTCTGCACCGTTAAGTATAACCCGGACACTTGACAAATCCCAATCTTTAGCATTTTCATATTTATAAAAAGTAAGAAGGTGTTTATAACCGAAATTAGGTGAATATAAATGAGTGGCTTTGTGTTCCGATGTTTTTTTCAACCACAAGGTTGGTCTCCTTATAAAAAGGCTTGTAGGCATTATATACTGGTTTGCCTTTCCCGCTACACAAGTTAGGTGATACGCTATAAGACCCATGTCATGAGTAAGTGGCATCCAATTAATTACGCGGTCATCGGCTTTAAGGTCTATTTCATTTACTATATCAGCAGAATTATAAATAGCCATCTCATGGGTGACTATTACACCTTTGGGGTCTCCTGTAGAACCTGAAGAAAATTGAACAAAAGCAATGTTTTTAAGCTCTGTTTCAGCCAAAACACCTTCTTGGTTCCAGTTTTCAAACTCTTCCAGCAATATAGTCCTACTATCCAAATTTTCTTTTGCTTTTTCATATTCTTTGGAAATTTTAAATTTCTTAAAATTTATATAGTTTTTCTCGTCAGTTATCATATATGGATTATTTAGCACATTCCATATCTTTACGAGTTTTAGCCTGTGTTCGTAATTATTTCCAATAGAAACAGGAACAGGTATTATCCCTCCCATAATACAGGCCCAAAAAGTACACATAAATTTTTCATTATCCTCGATTTGAAAGACGAGCTCATCACTAGCTTTTATACCTCTAAATTGTAAAAAACCCAAAACCTCAAGTGCTTTTTTATACAAGTTTTTGTATGATAAAAAGGTTTCTTTGTTTTCTCCTTCAATAAAGGTTATTCCTTTATCCTCTTCTTCTTGCAACAAAGACAATATAGAAAAAAGATTGTCACATTCTGTATACATATTATATCCCCTCAAGTTATAAATTGTAATTTAAGGCAGCACAAAAAAGATAACTTTTCGTTGGGGCATCTCAAAAAACTTGTGTGATACTTAAAATAAAATCATTAGTACTATTTATACAACCATGGCTCAAGTGCTTCAAAAATATTCTTAGTAAATATTTATAGTTTCAACCCAATAATGAAGCTAAAAAACTTCAAACGTAGGAACAATATTTTGCAAATCAAAAATGTAAATCAGGTTCTTTGAACCACTAATTTCCCAGTTTTTTATTGATCACCTAAGTACAAATAAAGTATCTATTTCAGTATCAAATTATAGTAATAAATTTTTCGAATATCCCAAACAAATAATTGCATCAAACAAATGACACCAATAATTAAACTATTTAAATAATTGCCACCAATTCAGGATCGCGCTTCATGTCTAAAATGCACTCCATGATAGAATCCCTTAATATATTCAATCCATCTTTCAAAATATCTTTTTCAATAATAAGTGCAGGCAGTATTTTTATAACTGAGTCGTTCCTTCCTGCCCTCTCAATTATCAATCCCTTTTCGAAACATTTTGTCACAATATCTTTTATTATATTTTTATTTTGTGGATATTTCTCACTAAATTTAGACAAATCTATTCCCCATATCATTCCAATGCCCCTTATTTCAATAGAATCATCAATAGGTGCTATCTTTTCTATTAAAAAATCATTTATAATACTTTCATTTTCTTTTACTCTCTTTTCAAGACAAATGTTCTCTCTCTGTTCTAGAGCAGACGCCGCCGCAACAAAAGACAGTTGATCACCCCTGAATGTTCCGTTATGCTCACCAGGTTTCCAGATATCATACTCGGGCTTTAATAGAAGAATTGACATGGGAAGTCCATATCCACTTATAGATTTTGACAGTACGACCATATCCGGTCTAATTCCAGCGCGTTGGAAGGAAAAGAAGTTGCCTGACCGTCCACAGCCCACTTGAATATCATCGCATATCAATAGAATGTCATGCTTAACACAAAGTCTTTCTAGCTTTTTTAACCATTCAACAGGAGCAACATATACACCGCCCTCTGCCTGTACTGTTTCAAGCAAAATAGCAGCCGGTTTGTCAATCCCAGAATGATCATCCTTTAGTACAGTTTCCATATATTCCATTGTATCTATGTTTTTCATAGTGGAATCGGGATAAGGCATAAACGTAACATTACCAAGGGGAAGCCCTGCTCCAGCACGGCTTTTTGAATCTGAAGTAGCAGATAGACTTCCTAATGACATACCATGAAAAGCTCCCATAAAGGAAAAAACTCCGGTTCTTCCTTTAACCTTCCTTGCAAGCTTCAGCGCCGCTTCAACACCATTTGTTCCTGTTGGACCGCAAAACTGTATTTTATAATCGTAATCCAAAGGTTTGAGTATTTTTTCAGTAAACTTCTCAATAAACTCTCTTTTTGCTCCAGTGTACATATCAAGTCCATGTACTATGCAATCAGACTCTAGATAGTCCAAAAGTTTTTCCTTAATATAATCATTATTGTGACCATAATTTAAAGCTCCTGCACCTGCAAAAAAATCAATATATTCATCTCCATATTCAGAATATAAAATTGACCCCTTTGCTTTTTTAAACACCTTAGGAAAATTGCGACAATACGATCTTACATTTGATTCTCTTTCTTCAAAAATACTCATAGTATCGGCCCCCATTAATATAAAATAAATAATTCCATTGCATACAAGAAAAACTAAGTATATCGAAATTTTAATACGGTTACCTAACCAAATACCATAGAAATCTTCTCTCCTAAAATCCACTTAAAATACAGATGTATCATAAGGTAAAACAATTAATAAGATAAATATCTCAAGGAGTCAGATTTAAAAAGTTAGATTTAAATTTTTTACAACAAAATTGTATACAAATTAATTAGTGTCTCTCAAAAAGTATTATTTGTTCAATTCAATGCTTTTTATTGACTCAGTTTTAATAAAACTGTTATTTGTTTATCATAAAATCTTGCTTTAAAATCAATCTTAAAAATTGGGAATAGAGGATTTAATTAATCAGATTTATATTTTTTTCATTGCCCCCTAATATTTTGTCCATTAAAACTTATATATTTCTACACATTATATATTTCATTATTTTTTCCAAATTCAGTAATCTATTTTTATTTCTCTACAATCATATTATATTTTTTTGACATTTGCAATACGATTTTACATTTTTTTTTGTTAAAATCACAATTTTTTTGTTAAATTTTTGATACTTGTTCATTATTGCTTTTCACATATCTAAGCGTTTTATAAATTCCTATACTCCAAAAAAATTTGCTTCGCTCATGACTTAGGCGGTTTCAAAAAATAACCTATACAGTATTCAGGTCATAAAACCCTTCAATCTAGATTTTTTTGAAACCGCAATTGACCAGTTATTTTTTTGGAATTACCTTAAATGTTTTTTAGTTAAGAATACAAATTAATGATGGTGATATTTTATAAACTAGCATTAAGGTTGTACCTACCTCGTTTTAGTGGCAAATGTCTCCATTCGAAGACCTTCGCATAGAATCTGTAAGCCTTGTCTTGATAATTTTTCGCCCGCGTATTAAGGACATCCTGTCCTATACGCTAAAAATGCCTTCCGTGGCATTTTTGCTTCAAATTATCAATCCTTCGGCTACAGCTTCTAATGCTCATGTCTAAGAATTACGTCATTTGACACTAAAACAGGTTCTACTTTTAATTAACCCTTTATTTTTGTTTTTACATTTTCTAGGCCTTTTATAAATTCCTATACTCCAAGAAAATTTGCTTCGCTCATGACTTAGGCGGTTTCAAAAAATAACCTATACAGTATTCAGGTCATAAAACCCTTCAATCTAGATTTTTTGAAACCGCAATTGACCAGTTATTTTTTTGGAATCACCTTAAATGTTTTTTGGTTAAGAATATAAATTAATGATGGTGATATTTTATAAACTAGCATTAAGGTTGTACCTACCTCGTTTTAGTGGCAAATGTCTCCATTCGAAGACCTTCGCATAGAATCTGTAAGCCTTGTCTTGATAATTTTTCGCCGCATATTAAGGACATCCTGTCCTATATGCTAAAAATGCCTTCCGTGGCATTTTTGCTTCAAATTATCAATCCTTCGGCTACAGCTTCTAATGCTCATGTCTAAGAATTACGTCATTTGACACTAAAACAGGTTCTACTTTTAATTAGGTTCTTTATTTTTGTTTTACATTTTCTAGGTCTTTTACAAATCACTTTACTTTAAAAAAAGAAAAAGGATAACTTAAATAAAAGATTATCCTTTGTCACCACGCCCAACTTAGGGGATTTTAAAAAAAACTTTGCAACTGGAGTTTCAAAAAATTCGATGCCATTTTTTGCATAGCAAAATAATGTTCCTATGATTGGAAGCTTAAAAGCTTCCATGATAGACTTTGTAACAGAAATAATGAATAGGTATTTTTTTGAAACTCCCTTAGTTGCTATTCTTTTTTAATTGTCAGATGTCAACATAACCTTATTATGGCATCAAAAAATTTGATTAGTTTTTATAATAAATCATTGAATAATGGGTTGTAAATTAAAAAGACGAACCCTTATAATAAGCGTTTTGTGCCTTTGTTCCCCTTAAATCATCACTTACTTCAACCGCTTCGTTACTCGAATCCACTAATGAATATATTGTATTTGAACCGTTTTCAGTACCTCTAGTAATATCGTCATTACTATATGCAGGTATATTACTAGTTAACACATCATCATCACCAAAAGCTAGATAATGGTAGTTTACTGTTCGGTTAACATCTCCCACCTCAGAATTATGCTCATTAATAGAATAGGTCATGTAACAAAAACCTTCAGGTTTAATTTTTAGTGTATATTCAGAAGTTGTTGGAAGATAAATAAACATCTCATCATCTTCATTTATTGATGCTATTATGCTACTTTCTTTAACAGTTTGAGGTGAATCGGATTTCATTTTTGCTACAAGCATATTAGAATCATCGTACACTTCAACATCCACAGAACAATTGATTTTAATAATTCTATAAGAACCTGCACTAAATCCTTTTTCAGCATTGGTAGTATAGTTTTCATCCATTGACTGCATCCATGCAAGACAAAGTTCAGGATAGTGCGCAGAACTCATACCTTCAATATTGCAAACTAAAGTAGCTGCCAAATCTGGATGACTCACCACAAAATCAATAATAGTTTCAGCAATTGCAAGTGCAAAATTGTGAATATCATCTTTATTGAAATTAGCAATTCCAGCTTCATTAAAGCTTTCTACTGCACACGCTTCAACTAATTCTACTGTGCTTTCAACTGTTTCTTCGTCTACATACTTAGTAGAAATTATTAATTCATCAATATTTGATTTAAGTTTATTTTCAAACAGCTCCATAAACTTAGCCCATTTATCACCCTGCTTGCCATCAACATCTTCTTTTTTCCCCTCTAGAACTTTAAATACTTCTCGAATTCCTTCCTGAAATTCATCTACATACTTTGAACGACTCCTAAATTGTTCTTTTGCAAGTATAGTGATTAGTCTATCTAGAAATACACTTTGGGTACAATTACTCCTTTTACTATCAGTAATACTTGGAGTAAATGCAAACTCTGTATAATCAAATTCCAAAGCAATTTCCTTCATAGTAAAATCATCTACACAGTACGGCTTATCTACACTCTCTAATGTATTATAAATTCTGAGCATTTTATTTTGTCTATCAGAATAATTTTCATCTGTTGCCGCACAAGGCAATATTTTATCCACTCCATATCTTTTGAATTTAAAAAATGAAGGAGCTACTTTAGGTACGGGATCGTTTGGATTTATAATATTAAAAATATTCTTATAAACCGGATTTTTTGTTGCATCGACTGCTACTGCTCCCCTTGGTGTTCCAAAAGTATATGCATAAAGGTCCGATAAATTCAAAGAACAATTTTTAAATGTTTGTCCACCATCTATAGCTCCAGCAACTAGATTTGCTGTTGCTCCTGCTCTACTATACCCTGTTATCCAAAGCTTAATATTTCCAGATATATTTTTATCTAGTATGTATTTTTCAATAAAAGCTAATACATTGTCTTTGGCTTCATTAAAACCTTGGTGTTGACCAGATTTACCCATAGTAAAGTTACTAGCCCATTCTTGCTCATAACCAGATCCTCTAACACCTACAGCAATTAACGTATAATCTTTTTTGTTCACTTTAATCTTTTTATTCGCAGCAACAACACCAATAGAATCTGTAGTAGGTTTTACTGTATACCAATAGTTAGTATCAAATTGCAAAAAGCCTGTCTGTGTCAATAGATCTTTTGCATTATCACTCTTGAAAGCATATGTTTTTTCTTTGCTTCCACCAGAAGCCATGGCAAAGCATAATGACATCGTTGCAAGGCTTTCATTATAAACATACGAACTATTTAAAAAATATGTATCATCATAATAATATGTTTCCTCATAATCTCTATCTCCTGAACCTGAAGATACATACTTAAATCTACCATTTTTCTTAAGATACAAATTACTTGAATCAATCTCATCATACGAATTATATAGTTTACTACCATGAATGCTTGCTGCATAAGCATTCTTCTCACTAGATAAAGCAAATGTGGTGATTGAACCCACCTGAAACAGATTAAAAAGGAAAACAAAAACCAATAATAGATTAAAAACAGATTTTTTCATTACAACATAACCCCCTATAAAATAATTTGTAAAACTATATTTAATCCCTTTAAAAAAGGGTTTTTTGCAAACTCAAATAAGTCTATTTATAACGTATACAGATGTACATTTTCAACATGTGTAAATTTAGGTTTAGACGTGCAAATATTTTTTCTAAAAAAAAGTCATCAAAAATCATATAAAATGCTTCTAAAAAATAACTGGCCTCTTGCGGTTTCAAAAAATCTGATTTGATAGGCTTTATAACCTAAATACTGTATAGGTTATTTTTGAAACCGCCTAACCTTCTATTTCCCATAAAATATATTACAAAAACAACTATGGTTAATAATACCATTACGCTTTTATATCTGTCAACACAAAAAAATCAACAATAATGCTAAAGTATATAAACTGGGCGCAGTTCTTGATTTTGCAACATATTATTCCAAGAACTAAAGCTCTGAGGCTGGTCGTTTCGCTACGCTACACTGCTCGCCTATGCAACCTAGGCTAAGAGAATGTAAAAAAAGCTACGGGTCGAATCTAAACTCGCTTCTAAGTAGAAAAGTGATTCGACTGATCCTTCGCTTCGTTAACATTCTCTAAGCCTCTATGCAGATGTTCTTTCCATAATATGTTACAAAAAGGTTGAGTACACCCATATAAACTTATAACGATTACAACACACAGTACAAATAATATATAATTTTTATGTTGAGTTGATTTCTAATTATAAAATGAAAGGGGTACATAGAAATGAAAAAAGCTTTGGATTGTTTACTAAGGTATTTCAAAAAAATCCTTATTTAGAATTTATAGTTCCAGCCTAATAATCAGGCAAAACAGCTTCAAACATAGGAACATTGTTTTACAAGGCAAAAAGTGTAAATCAAATTTTTTGAAACACAAATTGACCCTCTATTTATTTTGAATCATCTAATATGTCTCAAAACATTTAAACTAAATTATGCTTTGCAAAAATCTCCATAGTCCTATTTATAGAATCATTTGTAGGTTCTAAAGTATTTTTAAGCATATACTCCAGCCTTAACTGCTCCCACTTAAATTCCCCCATTTTATGAAAAGGAAGCAATTCAACTCTCTTAACAACTGAAAATTGACTTAAATAATCAGCCATCCTTTCTATAGCATCTTCGTCATCAGTCAAACCAGGTACTAATACATACCTTATCCATATATCTTTGTTATGACTTTGGCAATATTCAATCATTGCCAAAGCATTTTCGTTGCCCTGACCAGTTATTCCCTTACACTTTTCACTATCTATATGCTTTATATCCATCAATATTAAATCTGCTTCACTAACAGCATTTTTACACACCTCTAAAGGTATTATCCCTGATGTATCAATACAGGTGTGTATGCCATTGTCATGACACAGTGATAAAATCTCAGCCACAAAATCTGATTGCAAAAGAGGTTCACCGCCTGAGACGGTAACCCCTCCTGTTTTTATATAGTTTTTATATTTTAATATATCCGATACGACATCCTTTGAATACATTTCTTTACCTTTCTTACACTCCCATGTGTCAGGGTTGTGACAATATTGACATCTTAGAGGACATCCTTGAAGAAAAACAACATATCTTATACCTGGTCCATCAAGCGCACCAAATGTCTCAACTGAATGTACATACCCTTTTGTATTCATAAAAACCACCTTATTTATCAGATTCTTTCGTGAAATGTCCTATTAATAACATCTACTTGCTGCTCTCTGGTCAATTTTATAAAGTTTACAGCATATCCGGAAACTCTTATAGTTAATTGTGGATATTTCTCCGGATGTTCCATTGCATCTAAAAGAACTTCCTTATTAATAACGTTTACATTGATATGATGTCCATCATCACTAAAGTATCCATCAAGCAATCTATAAAGATTTTGTACACGTTCCTCTTCTTTTTTACCTAAAGCACCTGGAACAATAGAAAATGTATATGAAATTCCATCTTCACTGTAATCATACGGGAGTTTTGCTACAGATGCCATTGACGCAATACATCCTTTTGTGTCTCTTTTGTGCATAGGATTTGCTCCGGGTGCAAAAGGCTCCCCATATTTTCTACCATCCGGTGTACTTCCAGTCTTCTTTCCATAGACCACATTGGAAGTAATCGTAAGAATGGACATAGTGGGCTTACTGTTTCTGTAAGTTTTATGTTTGATTAACTTGTTCATGAAAACTTTTACAACTTCTACTGCTATATCATCAACTAAAGAGTCGTTATTCCCAAACTTAGGAAAATCCCCTTCAATTTCAAAATCTGTAATTAAACCTTTTTCATTTCTAATTGCCTTTACTTTAGCATACTTTATTGCTGATAACGAGTCAACAACTACAGATAAACCAGCTATACCACATGCCGATGTCCTTAAGATTTCTTCATCGTGAAGAGCCATTTGTATTCTTTCATAGCAGTACTTATCGTGCATATAGTGAATAATATTTAAAGTATTAATATAAAGTTTTGATAACCATTCCAATACAAAATCAAAACGTTTTACTACATCATCATATTCAAGATACTCATCCATAATAGGCTCTGTTATCGGACCTATCTGCTCTCCGGATATCTCATCCTTACCACCATTTATAGCATACAACAAAGCCTTTGCTATGTTTGCTCTAGCACCAAAAAACTGCATTTGTTTACCTATTCTCATAGCAGAGACACAACATGCAATACCATAGTCGTCACCAAACTTTTCACGCATAGCTTCATCATTTTCATACTGAATAGATGAAGTTTGCACTGAAAGCTTTGAACAATACCTCTTAAAATTCTCAGGTAGACGCATAGACCAAAGCACTGTCATATTAGGTTCAGGCGCCGGTCCAAGGTTTGTTAGTGTATGAAGAAAACGGTAAGCCATTTTTGTCACCATGTGCCTTCCATCTAATCCCATTCCTGCTAAAGACTCCGTTATCCAAGTAGGGTCTCCAGAAAAAAGTTCATCATAAGCTGGAGTTCTTAGAAATCTTACCATTCTAAGCTTCATAACAAAATGATCAACCATCTCCTGTATCTCTTGCTCAGAGTATCTTCCTTCTTCTAAATCCCTTTGAGCATAAATATCCAAGAAGTTTGATACACGCCCTAAACTCATAGCTGCACCATTTTGCTCTTTTATAGCAGCAAGGTACCCAAAATATAACCACTGAATAGCTTCCTTTGTATCCTCGGCAGGTCTTCCAATATCAAAACCATAATCGGATGCCATCTGTTTCAATTCCCCAAGAGCACGTATCTGCTCACTTATTTCTTCCCTTTGCCTTATGACGCTTGAATCCATTATGTCAAATACATAATTCTTTTTTGCCTCTTTCTTTTTTTCAATAAGATAGTCTACTCCATAGAGAGCAACCCTTCTATAATCACCAATAATTCTACCTCTTCCGTATGCATCGGGAAGCCCTGTTATAATACCCGTATGACGAGCTTTTTTCATTTCATCAGTATACGCATCAAAAACGCCGTCATTATGAGTTTTCCTGTATTTAAAAACATGATCCATTAATGGATCCATTTCACGCTCATAAGCCTTTAATGAAGAATTAACCATACGAATACCGCCAAAAGGTATTATCGCTCTCTTTAATGGTTGATCTGTCTGTATCCCTACAATTGTTTCAAGCTCCTTGTCTATATACCCAGATTTATGTGCAGTAATATTAGATATTGTCTTAGTATCTATATCTAATACACCACCGGCTTTTCTCTCATCCTCCAATAAGCAACTTACCTTGTCCCATAGCTTTAATGTCTTCTTTGTCGCACCTTCAAGAAAACTCTCATCACCGTCATAAGGTGTATAATTTCTTTGTATGAAATCCCTGACATCTATTTCGTTATTCCATTTTCCTTGTTCAAAAATTTTACTCATTATATTACCTCCTTTGTGCCCAACTATACTTTCTACACAATAATTCTTGTATACAGTATACATATTACCATGAAACAATATGTTTAAACATTATATTTTAGTATGGGTGCTATTAACCTTTTTGTAACATATTATGGAAAGAGCATCTGCGTAGATGCTTAGAGAATGTTAACGAAGTGAAGGATTAGTCGAATCACTGTTTGAGCAAAGCGAGTTTTGATTCGACCCGTAGCGAGTTTTACATTCTCTTAGCCTCGAAGCTTTAGTTCTTGGAATAATACGTTACAAAACCAAAAACTGCACCATTTTAGTATCACTTATTATTCAAATACCAAATAAATAGCTAATCAATTGGAGTTTCAAAAAATTCGATCTCCATTTTTTGTATAACAAAATAATATTCCTATAGTTGGAAGCTTAAAAGCTTCTAAGCATAGGATTTGTAACTATATTATTGAATATGTATTTTTTTGAAACTCCCTTATTCAAATACCACTTACTATATGCTATAATAGAACTAGGAATTTAAAGCATTAGAAAGTAAAAACTGTTAAAGCCTTTACGCAATATTCTTTTTATCCTACGGTCAACAAAATCAATTTTACCCCATTGAATTCCTCTATATTCCCTCTTTTACTTGTTTTAAAGCAGGTGAATAAAACATAAGCTAATGAACACAAAACAAAATGGCCTTTCCGAATAACTATCTAGGGCAAGTACTTTTAAACCAAATAGCGAGAAATTTGATTTTTTATAGTATTTTACAATATGAGAGTTTTTATAAACAACTTTTTCGTTATTCCCAGGCTTCAATTTCTTTGTCACTAGTTTATTACTACTTCGTTAGACTACTCAATTAAACATAGCAATATACATAAATTTATATATTTTTTAGTAAAAGGAGGTTGAGATAAATAAACTACTATCAATATTTTGAAAGGAGGAATTAGACAAAATCAAATAAATAACTGATCAACTGGAGTTTCAAATAATTCGATGCCATTTTTTGCATAGCAAAATAATGTTCATATGATTGGAAGCTTAAAAGCTTCCATGAAGGGATTTATGCCCAAATTATTGAATTTGTATTTTTTTGAAACTCTCTTAGATAATTCGAGTTGAGAACATCTAATAAAGACAAAAATACAAATGTCTAGGAGGATATTTAGCATGAATTTTAAAAATATAAAAATACTTTTTTTACTTGCAACCTTTGCATGTGTTTCTTTATTTACACCGAATCTATCTGTAAACAGCGCAGGTAATGCACCTTATAAATGGGATAACGTTAAAATAGGCGGTGGTGGCGGATTCGTTTGTGGAATTATTTATAATCCAACTGAGGAAGGACTAGTTTTTTGCCGTACGGACATAGGTGGTGCGTATATTAGAAACAAACAGACACTAGAGTGGGAACCGCTTAACGACTGGGTGTCACCAGACGAATGGAATCTACTTGGATGTGAAAGTTTGGCTACTGATCCTGTGGATACTAATCGAGTTTATGTTGCAGCAGGTACATATACAAATAGCTGGACAACAATGAATGGATATATTTTCCGTTCCGATGACTACGGCAAAACTTGGAAAGGAACAGAACTACCCTTCAAATTTGGAGCAAATATGCCAGGACGTTCAGTTGGTGAACGTTTAATGGTAGATCCTAACAGCAACAACATATTATATTTTGCAGCGAGAAGTGGAAATGGTTTGTGGAGAAGCACAGATTATGGTGAAACATGGTCAAAAGTTAGTAGTTTTACAAATGTAGGTAATTATGTTGAAGATCCAAACTTTGAATATACATCTGATAATCTGGGATTGTGCTTTGTAACTTTTGATTCCGATAAGGGGACTGAAGGTACACCAACAAAAGACATCTATGTTGGTGTTGCGGACAAAGAAACTCCTTTATATGTCAGTCATGATGCAGGCGAAACATGGGCGCCAGTTGAAGGTCAACCAACTGAAAATACTTTCACACAGCATAATACTGATGCATTAAAAATTGGAATTCCACATCATGGGGTAATAAGCAGTAAAGGAATTTTATATGTTACATATGGTGACAGGGGTGGTCCTTATCAATGTGAAGACGGTGAGGTTTATAAATATGATACCAATACAGGAGTATGGACAAACATAACTCCTCCTACAGGTTACGACTGGGATGGTTCGCCTAAACATGAAAACTATTATGGTTATGCTGGTCTTAGTGTTGATGCACAAAATCCTGATACTTTAATTGTTACATCTCTTCAGTCATGGTGGCCGGACAACTACATTTTCCGTTCCACAGATGCAGGTGAAACATGGGATTTGATTTGGGATTTTGGCGATTCTTGGCCATCAAGAAATATGAAATATACTATGGATATTTCAAAAGCACCTTGGCTTTCATGGGGTAAAGAAATCAACGCTGCAGAAGGCGGCTTAGTAAGTGGTACTGATATAGTTGACTACCCTACACCAAAACTTGGCTGGATGATGGGTGATATAGAAATTGATCCTTTCAATTCCGATGAAATGATGTATGGTACAGGTGCCACTATATACGGCACCAAAAATCTTACCGACTGGGATAAAGGAGAATACGTAAACATCGAAGTTATGGGAATGGGAATTGAAGAAACTGCAGTTTTAGATCTTATATGCCCACCAATCGACGGTGTAGAATTAATAAGTGGTGTGGGCGACATCTGTGGATTTGTACATGAAGATCTCACAAAAGGTCCTGATTGCATGATGACAAATCCTACATTTACAAGTACTACAGGCTTAGATTATGCAGAACTCAATACGGATATCATTGTACGAGTAGGTAATTGTGACAAAGAAAAATACGAAATGATTAAAAAGAGTGCCTCCATTTCAAAAGATGGCGGTGCAACATGGTCTGAAGTCCAACCAAATATAAGTTATACATTCTCCGCTGATACTGAAGATGATATTGTACAGGGTGGTACAGTAGCTGTATCCGCTGATGGTTCTACTTTTGTGTGGTCACCGTCTACAAGCCAGGGAGTTATATGTTATATAAACGGAGGTTGGAAAGCTGTCAGTACACTTCCGGCAGGTGCAAATGTTTGTTCTGACAGAGTTAATCCAGATGTATTCTATGCTTATGCAGAAAACACTCTTTATGTAAGTAGCGACGGCGGTCAAACCTTTGAAGCCGTTAAAACAGACTTAGAGTCTCCTACAGCCAAAATAAAAGCAGTTCCTGGCAAAGAAGGTCATGTATGGATTCCCGGTCCATCGACAGGACTTTGCTACACAACAGATGGCGGTAAAACAATTACTAAAGTTGATGGAATTGACAGATGTGATGTAGTTGGCTTTGGAAAGGCTAAAGCTGGAGAAGATTATCTAGCTATTTATATCTGTGGTGAAACCGACGGATTATATGCAGTCTATCGCTCTGACGATATGGCCCAAAATTGGTTAAGAGTTAATGATGACCAACACCAGTACGGTTCTATAAATTACGCAATTACAGGTGATTTAAGAATTTATGGACGTGTTTTCGTTGGAACTAATGGAAGAGGTATCGTATATGGAGAACCAACATCGGGTGCTATAACAACACCAGAGCCTACAACTGCAACTGCTACTCCTACTCCTACTACTACTGTAACTCCTACACAAAACCCATCGAATAAGGGAGATATTAATAATGACGGAGAGGTTAATTCACTTGATTTTGCTGCATTAAGAATGCATCTTTTAGGTATGAATAAACTTTCCACACAGCAGTTGACCAATGCTGATGTCAACGGTGATAACCAAGTCAATTCTCTTGATTTTGGATTACTTAGACGTTATTTATTAGGATTTATTAAATCATTTTAAATTCTGTTACAAAAACAATCTATAATACTACAAAGCCAGCGCCTAAAAGCGCTGGCTTTTGTTGATATAATAAAAATCAAGTAAAAAATTAATCAACTACATTTGTAATGAAATCTCAAAAAATACTATTAAATAATTTAGGCACATAGCCAATAAAATCATTATTTTTGAAACTCCAATCTCTCAGTTATTTATTTGATTTCGCCTAAAGTTTTTATTTGTCTTGTATTAGGAAGTTTCAAAAAAAATACACAATCAATATTTCTATTACTAAGCCCATTGTGGAAGCTTTTAAGCTTCCAATCATAGGTACATTATTTTGCTTTCAAGAAAATTCGCTTCGCTCATAACTTTAAATCTTTTTTGTTGAGGATACAAATTGATGATAGTGATATTTTATAAACTAGCATTAAGGTTGTACCTACCTCGTTTTAGTGTCAAATAACTCCATTCAAAGACCTTCGCAAAGAATCTGTAAGCCTTGGCTTGATAATTTTTCGCCGCGTATTAAGGACCTCCTGTCCTATACGCTAAAAATGCCATCCGTGGCATTTTTGCTTCAAATTATCAATCCTTCGGCAACAGCTTCTAATGCTCATGTCTAAGAATTACGTCATTTGACACTAAAACAGGTTCTACTTTTAATTAGACTCTTTATTTTTGTTTTACATTTTCTAGGTCTTTTATAAATTCCTATACGCCAAGAAAATTCGCTTCGCTCATGACTTTTCTTGTTCGCTAGGGAACCCTATGGTTCCCTTCGACGGATGCTTCGCATCCTGAGCACCCTCCTTAAACCGGGAAAGGGGAATCCCCTTTCCAAACCCCAGTATAGAAATTTACAAAAATAGGATTTTTATAAATTCCTATACTCTAAAAAAAACGGCAATAGAATTTTTTGAAACTCAAGTTGATCAGTTATTTATTTGTCTTACCTTAATCTGCAAATGATAAAAATTTAGATCCCGCAGTTCTATCATTGCCTTCTCTTTTTGTAACTGATTGTCTGTCAAAATACTCAAGATAAATTATAGCCAATTTACGGCTTATGCCAAGAGCATCTCTCAATTGTGCCACTGTAATACTGCCTTTGTTCTCCATCATGCTTTTTACTCTTTGATACACTTTCAAAAGCATTTCTTTACTTACAAAAAAACCTTGTTCCAACTCTTCAATCGCAGAAATTAAAATTAAAAAGTGAAGAATTTCATCTAGATACTTTTTTTCAAATTTTATACTGTCCATAAGCTTATTTAGTGTATAGATTTGATACTCCTCTTCTAGAAAAATCTTTTTTATATGCAATACTTCCTTTTTAGATAGAATTTCTTTAATTCTATTCTCAATTTCTATACCTACCATGTTACCTTTAAGATGCACTCTGCCTTCCTCGACCATAATCTTAATCAATCCTGTATAATCCTTTATGGAAAGCAAGGGAAACACTCTGTTCTTTAATTCATCCTTTGATATAAGATAACGATAAGGATACTTCTTATAAAACTTTTGAAATTCTTTTGCAATATTTTCAAAAGCCATATTATAAAGCTTTTCGCCCACGTAGGTGTCAGTCTCTTTTATATATCGTGCTCTTTTGCAAGGGATCATATCTTTCAATATGTGTTCAATATGTATCTTGTCTATCATTGTCTCCCTATAGAGTTTTTCAACATTTACAGGTATCAAGTAAGAATCTACTATATTCTGTATAAGAGTTTTTTCATCTCCTTCATCACTAATTTGCAAAAATCTTATAGAGTCCTCATCAAATCTTTTTCTATTTTTCGTTTTGTGAAATAGAATTTTACCTCCACCTATTGTTCTTACTGGCGAATAAGTTCTTAATATGAATTTATCACCTCTCAAGGCTACGATAGGTTGTTCAACTCTGAGTTGAACATATCCCTTTTCGTTTTCCTTTATGCTATCACTACCAATAATCCGTACCCTAGCTAGCACTGATGATGTACCTGTATGTAAATGAACACGCTGGTTATGAAGGAGTTTTCCACTTCCATGAACCATTTGAACAACTGCATCAACAAGTATAACCGATGAGGCTTTTCCCTTTTCAATAACCACTGTTCCTCTCCGAATTTCTTCCTTCTCAACCCCTGTAATGTTTAATGCACATCTATCTCCAGAAACGGCCTCTTCAACATCTACATTTCTAACTTGAATATTTCGCACCTTTGAAGACAATCCTTCTGGCAGTAAATCTACAGAGTCACCTTTCTTTATTGAACCACCAGAAATTGTCCCTGTTACAACTGTTCCATGGCCCGTCATAGTAAATACCCTATCTATAGGTAATCTAAATAAAAATTGACTAGAGCTCATTGATGCCGCTAAAGTCAATTCGTCTATCTTTTTTATAAGTTCATCTATCCCCTCTCCACTAACAGACGAAACAGGAAGAATTTCAATACCTTCAAGGGAAGTTCCCTTTAGAGCATTACCTATCTCTTCTTTTCTGTATTCAATTATTTCATCCTTTACCAAATCAGTTTTAGTTAATGCTACAATACCAGTTTTCATTTGAAGTACTGACAATATATCAATATGTTCAGAAGTCTGAGGCTTAATTCCCTCATCAGCTGCAACAACCAACATAACAAAATCTATTCCTGTAACACCTGCTACCATTGTTTTAACAAATTTCTCATGGCCTGGTACATCCACTATGGAAACTGAATTTCCCGACGGAAGCTCAAGAAAAGCAAAACCGAGATCAATCGTCATTCCTCTGTCCTTCTCAGCCGCCAATCTATCAGTATCTGTGCCTGTAAGTCTTTTAACCAAAGCAGTTTTTCCATGATCAATGTGTCCTGCTGTTCCCATTGTAATGTGCTTCATTTTAATCACCCAACACCTTTCTCAACATACTCCCTATAACAATAAATTCTTCCTCTTTTATAGTTCTTACATGAAAAAGTAGCCTATCTTCAACAATACGACAAACTATCGGTAGCTCTCCTTTTCTAAGATGATCACGAATACTATCTGGTGAACCATTCTGAGGAATAACAGCTACCGCCTTACCATAAAATACAACACCCGGCAAAGATCCACCACCGGCTTCTTCCTCCACATCTACAATATCAATATTACATAATTGTCCTATTTCTTGACGCAGCAAATCAGCCAATTTCTTTGCCTTTATTTCTAAGCCGTCTTTTTTCTCTAAAAGCATAGCCAAAGCCGGAATTTCCATCATTTCTGAATCCGAAAGATTATACATCTCTAATACAGCATTTAGTGCAGCTATTGTCATTTTATCGCATCGTAGAATTCGTGTTAGAGGGTTCTTTTTTATTTTTTCAATATACTCTTTTTTACCTATAATAAATCCTGCTTGAGCTCCTCCTAAAAGTTTATCTCCACTGAAAGTAACCAAATCAGCGCCTTCTTTTAGGCAATCTTTAGGTGACCTTTCATAGGAAATACCAAATTGAGAAAGGTCCACCAGGCAACCACTACCAAGATCTTCAACCCGTATAATATCATCTGTGTTTTTAGGCGTTTTAATTTCATTTAATGGGACAGATGAGGTAAATCCCATTATACGATAATTGCTTGTATGCACTTTTAGGAGTATTGCTGTGTTTTCATTTATTTCATTTTCATAATCCCATGTATGGGTTTTATTTGTTGTTCCAACCTCCACCATTGAACACCCACTCTGCCTTATTATATCGGGTATTCTGAACTGTCCTCCAATTTCCACCTGCTCACCTCTAGATACCAATACTTCCTTGCCCATGGCAAATGTATTTAAACACAAAAAGACAGCGGCTGCATTATTGTTCACAATAACTCCCGCCTCGGCACCGGTTAATCTGCAAAGCTCCTCTTCAATATGATCGTACCTAGATCCCCTTCTGCCTTTTTCTAAATCATATTCCAAATTGCAATAACCCGATGAAATTTCAACCACTTTTTTTAATGCCTTTTGTGAAATAGGTGCACGTCCTAGATTTGTGTGAAGCACAATACCAGTGGCATTAATCACTTTCTTCAACGTATGAAGCTTAGAACTTTCTAAAAATCGCTCTAATTCATCTATAATATGCTCACGTACATCCTCTATCGTTTCAATGGAGTTGTTAACACAATATTTTTCGTTAGTTTTTATAGAACTCTTTATATTATCTAGTATTTCCCTTAGTTTTTCCAGCACAAAGTTTCTACCATATATTTGTAAGTAATTTAGAATTTTTTCTTCCTTTAAGAGATCATTTACGGGAGGAATCCCTCTCAATAGATTTAATGCTTTGTTTTCGCTCAAAACTTTACCTCCTATATCAAAACTTAGTTTTGTTTTTTTGCTCTTCAAGAAAATTTGTTTCGGGTCATGACTTAAATCTTTTTAAGTTAAAGGATACAAATTAGTGATAGTGCAGTTTTGTAAACTATCATTAAGGTTGTACCTGCCTCGTTTTACTGTCAAATGACTCCATTCGAAGACCTTCGCATAGAATCTGTAAGCCTTGGCTTGATAATTTTTCGCCGCGTCTTAAGGACATCCTGTCCTAGACGCTAAAAATGCCATCCGTGGCATTTTTGCTTCAAATTATCAATCCTTCGGCAACAGTTTCTAATGCTCAGGTCTAAGAATTACGTCATTTCACAGTAAAACAGGTCATATCTTTAATTAAGCATTTTTATTGGCTGTTTTATTGGTATTACTAGTTCACTATAGTCCTTTTCATTTTCTAGGTGTTTCATTAATTCCTATGCTCTTCAAAAAATGGCCGGGAACAACTCCCCAGCCAAGCTTTATAACACACACTATATAATTGGCGGGAGCGTGTAGGAATTGAACCTACCTCGGATGGTCTTACCACCCGACAGCGGATTTGAAGTCCGAGAAACCCACCAGAGCTTATCCGTTCCCATATATTTGTCTACATGATTTTATAAAAGTACTGTAAATCCATTTTTCTTGTCTTTTAGGAAAAACTAATTAAATCTAAATCACTTGACAAAACTAATTGAGACCAATCTACTAAGACTATTTCAAAAAAATACCTATACACAATTTAAGCAACAAAACCTCTAAAAAATTCCTTTAAAATGACAATTAGGGCTCTTCTATTATTATACCCTTTAAGCTTTTACAGTCAACAAAATTATTTAAGCACCCGTCCAGTTTATTTTATAAATACCCCATTGTATCTTATTATAAACGAATAATTGATATAATATTTTGAATATGTTACAATTTTATTATGAAAGAGGAATGTATAATTTGCTAATGCCGACAAATCATTTTCTCCACAGCATTATTTCACATTTATTTTTTCGTAACATACCATAAAAAACCTCAATCTAATTGAAATCGCTTGATAAATTATTAAATATAAAAAATCTTATATGAAGGAGTGTATTTTATGAAAAATTCTTTCAGCAGAACATTATCTCTGTTGATACCAATCGCAATGGCGTGTTCTGTTCTTTTAAGCATGCCTGTTTTAGTTGACGCTGCAAATTCGCTTCCTATAAAAGTAGAAGCAGAAGATTGTGAGCTCAGCAAGGGTGCTGTCACTGCTACCGACGTTTATGGAACTGAATATCCTGGCTACTCAGGTGACGAATTTGTATGGGTAACTAACGCAGGGACAATAACATTAGATGTCACCGTCCCCGAAAACGGTATGTACGAAGTTTCCACAAAATGTTGGATGTATCTTGGAGAAGAAGGTGAAACTAGACTTCAAGCTGTTACCATTGACGGCGTAAAACACGGGGATTTCTATATTCCGAACAGAAACAAATGGATTAATTACAGTTTTGGTTTCTTTTATCTTGAAGCAGGTGCAACAACTATTGAGATAGGCACATCCGGAAGCTGGGGTTATATACTATATGATACAGTAACGTTTGACTATGCCGATATGCCTGATCTTAACATTGATCCAGCACTCTGCGATAAAAATGCAACTGCTGAAACAAAAAACCTTAATAAGTATCTTACCGATATATATGGTAATTATGTCATTTCAGGTCAGCAAGAAATATACGGTGGTGGAAATGACGGTGACATGGAACTTGAATTTGAATATATTTACGACAAAACAGGTAAATATCCTGCGATTCGAGGCTTTGATTTTATGAATTACAACCCCCTTTACGGATGGGAAGATGGCACAACAGAACGTGCAATCGAGTGGGTAAAAGAACGTGGGGGTATTGCTACTGGTTGTTGGCACATCAATGTTCCATCGGATTTTTCCAGCTATACTATCGGAGATGAAGTAGATTGGACAACTTGTACATACAAACCCACAACTAGTTTTAATACAGCAAAATGTCTTGATGAAACATCTAAGGAACACGAATACCTTATGCTTGCAATTGAGGATCTTGCAGAGCAACTTCTCATTCTTCAAGATGCTAATGTCCCTATACTTTTTCGTCCTTTCCATGAAGCGGAAGGCTACAACAACACAGACGGTTCTGGTGCTTGGTTCTGGTGGGGCTCCTCCGGTTCAGAAGTATACAAAGACCTTTGGAAATTACTTTACACAACTTTGACAGAAGAATATGGTCTTCACAATCTAATATGGGAAGTAAACCTTTATACATATGCAAATTCATATGAATGGTATCCCGGCGATGAATATGTTGACATCGTTGCCTATGACAAGTATGAAGGTTCCCCTTACAAATGGGAAACTAGTGCTGCAACAACGGTATTTCTCTCCCTTGTAAATTACACAGACAATACAAAGATGGTGGCAATGACTGAAAACGACGTTATTCCAGATATTCAGAATATAGTTAATGAGGGAGCTTGGTGGCTGTATTTCTGTCCATGGTATGGTGATTTCATTACTAGCTCAAATAATAATGACCCAGCACTCTTAAAAACCATCTACAATAGTGAACATGTAATTACATTGGATGAACTGCCAGATGACATTTATGGTTATTCTGGAACTGCGACTCCAACACCAACTGCTACGCTTACCCCATCTAATGATGTTTTGGGCGATTTAAACTCGGATGGTAGCTGCAATTCAATAGATTTTGGTCTACTAAGATCATACCTTCTAAAGTTGACTGATAAATCTATCAATTTAGATAATGCAGATGTAGATGGCAATGGACAAGTAAATGCTTTGGATTTTGGATTTATGAGAAAAAAACTTCTTGGTATGATTAGTAAATTCCCAGCAGAATAATATATTAAACATTTACACTATCGCATCAGTGGCAACATAGCCACTAATGCGGTAGTTTTTTATTATGTTTTGGTTATAGGATGGATGATAGTAAATACTTAAATAAACAGAGAGTCGATTTAGTTTCGACTCCTCTAGAAAAAACCTTAATTTTTATATTTTGCAACATAGAAATAAGTTTTACAAGCTATAATTAGTTTGATTTTTTATCAAAATAAATCTAGTAAATAGAAACATACAAAGTTGAACTACTATGAAAGCAAAAACTATAACCAAGGAATATTTGAAGAAAATCATGTTATGTAAATATTGCCAATTCATCATATTCGAAAAAAACAACCCTAAACTAGATCCTATTAATGTTGGTAAAAAGAAAACAACAATCAATTGTTTACTTATTATTGACTTTATAGCTTTTCTATTCGACCCTAATAATGTAATATTCTTATATATCTTAATATCTTGCCAAGAAATATTTAACACCTTTATATAAATAATCACTGAAGATGCTACAATTGATAATATGCCTATATATAAGAATAATATTGCATATATTGATTTATATTCTTCTTCAACAAATCCAGCTATTTTTCCTTCAAGTCTGTATTTATAATATTCATATTGTCTATAAGAAATGTCTTCATGTGAAACAAACTCTTCAGGTATTTCATTATATATGGTATCTATAAGCTCTCCTCTTACTTTTAATCCTTTTTTATTATTTTTCAACATATAATCCTTCAAACTTTTATAAAACTCTCCAGTATCCTTCCAATTAGATACATCAAATACTATTACGGTCTCAACAGCCTCTTTTAAGCTATGTTCTTTTAACCCTAAATAATCTTTTTCATCTAAAACAAAGAATTCTCCTCTTGTGCTAACATACCCTTCTACCAATATTTTCTGAATACCATCTTGCATCTTTAGCTGCTTTACTATTTTGCTTCCAACAACCGTCGCATCTAATTTTTGCAGCCCTTTAAGTTGTAACCTGCTCTTGTTATTTGAATACATAATATAATAGCTAGGCTTTACATCAATATCATCATTGTAAACTCTGTTATATTCTGATTCACTTATACAGACCATTTCCATCATCTCTTTAATATTTCCAAAAGACCACTCAAATGCTAGTTTTAATAATTCAAATTCTTTATAGTTAATAATATTCGTATCATTCTCATCTGCCAACCTATAAATCACATCTTTATCAAAACGTTGGTTTTGATCTATGGTTTTTCTTATTGAATAATCAAATGGATATCTAGTCTCGATAATTTCTTCTGCTGCTAATGGACCAATTAAAGCAATCGAACTCATAAATATAGTAATTGCTATAAGAATTATTGATACAAGCAATGTACTTGTATATTGCCGCCCTTTTAATTTTAATAGATTACAGAATATAATATTTTTATAATATTTTTGAATACTAATCTTTTTCAAAACATCTCCGAACACACCAATTTGAGAAACTATAAGATAAATCCCACTTATACCCATAATTGCAAATAATATTCCCAAACCTTGTATGTTATTAAATAACAATCCCAGTAACTTTTTATTCCATAACCAAAAACCTAACGGGGCAATTATTAACCCGAGTATACCGTAAATATACTTCCCAGTCCTATTTTCTTCATGTTTTTCTTCACACTTTATGATAGTCATTATATCAACTTTTTTGATGTATCTTGAGGTTTTTAGTTTTAAAAAAATAATAATAAGACAACCTGTTAATATTGCTGAAATTATACCTTCTACCCCAAATTCATATGCTACTTTTGAAATACCAAGCACACTTGTTATTATATACCAATTAATAAAAGACATTACACAGCCAGTTATTATCCCCAGTATTATTCCAAATGGTAATATGTACGATAATTCTTTTAGAAATATCTTCTCAATACTTTTCCTACTCATACCTAATGAAATAAATAGTCCTATATCGGTTGACTTGTATTTCATAAAAAGTGCATGACTATACATTATAAATAAAACACTACCTACCATTGTTGCTCCAAACGTTATGTATGCAATACTTCTTGTAGTACCTCCTGAAACTGTATTATCTTTTAGCATAGAGCTAAATACAATTTGCCCCAAAGAAGTAACTAAACATATTCCAAATATTAAGCAACTTGTTAACATAATATATTGAGATTTATTGTATTTTGCTAATTTTCTACAAATAGTATTAATATTCATGCGTCTAGCCCCCTATCCATATTGGGTGTGATTAACCTTTTTGCAATATATTATGGAAAGAACATCTGCGTAGAGGCTTAGAGAATGTTAACAAAGCGGAGGATTAGTCGAATCACTGTTTGAGCGAAGCGAGTTTTGATTCGGCCCGCAGCGAGTTATACATCCTCTTAGCCTCGGAGCTTTAGTTCTTGGAATAATATGTTACAAAATCAAAAACTGCACTCATCCATATTTCGGATAAATTTTAAAATTTCATTCAAAAAATTATGACGAGTCTCATCTTTCTTAGCTAATTCCGCTATCATCTCCCCATCTTTTAGCATAATCACCCTATCACTATAACTAGCAGCTATAGCATCATGTGTAACCATAAGTATAGTAGCACCTAATTGTTTTTTTGCATTAAGAAATGCTTCAATCACAGTCAAACCTGATTTAGAGTCTAAATTACCAGTGGGTTCATCCGCTAAAAGAATAGATGGTTTGTTTGACAAAGCTCTTGCTACTGCAACCCTTTGTTTTTGACCTCCGGATATTTCATTTGGATATTTATTTGATAATTCAATAATTCCAAACATATTAAGAAGCATTGAAGTCCTTTTATTTATTTCTTTCTCTTTTTTATTAGAGATTATCTGTGGTAAATGTACATTTTCTTCAATTGTTAGTCCATTAATCAACATAAAATCTTGAAACACAAAACCTATCTTGGTTTGCCTTATTCTAGATATTTCATCCTCATCATCATATGAAATTTTTTCATTACCTAACAATATGTCTCCTTTTGTTTTTTCTATGAATCCTGATATGCAATTTAGGAGTGTTGTCTTACCACTACCTGATGATCCCATTATAGAAACAAACTCTCCTTCATCTAGAGAAAAAGATATATTTTTTAATGCTTGATAATTACCACTCTTAGATTTATATGTTTTAGCAAGATTACTAATTGACAACATGAATTTTTCCCCCTTAGCACATATATAATGATTTAATAATTCTAAAAAAAATTACGTATACAGTATTTAGGTTAAAAATCACATACATTCATATTTCTGAGAATAACCTAATTCTAAAAAAATTGCAAACCCACTTATAAACCACCATATATATTTAACCTTTGTTATTTTTACCAATTCATTATACTCATCTAGTTTTTGATTTATATTTTGTTTCATAAAAAAGACTCGTTTACACTTATCCAACTATTATTTTAAATTATCTGGAATACAAATCAGATACTTTCGGTGAATTAGACGGATATTGATTAGATAACAATGGATATAATTCGTGATACTGTTCTGCCAGTTGATGCGCTTCTTTTTGAGACACACACCTAATACTTTTTCACTAAATAGTGGATCTTAACTTTTCTAATCTTTATACTTTATTGTTTTTTTGAGCAAATCTTTCCCCGCAACCGTATTAGGAAAAATCCTTTTCACACCCTCAATATATTCTTCTGGCTCTATAAGAGAAGGACTATAATGAGTGAGCCACAATTCCTCTACATCTCCTTGTTTGGAAAGCAATGCTGCTTCCGAAAACGTCATGTGCTTTTTCTGCTTGGCCTTTTCAACGTAATTTTCGTCACCATACAGGCCTTCACAAATAAAGAGATCCGAGCCCCTAATAAATTCGGCCAATTTATCTGACGGCCTTGTATCTGTGCAATAACAGACCTTAATTCCCTTTCGGGGATTACCTAAAACCATTTCAGGAGTAATAACTCTTTCCTGTATTGTAATTTCCTCCCCCTTTTGCAGTTTGCCCCAATAGTTTATAGGAATCATTAGTTTTTTTGCACGTTCAGCATCAAATTTACCCTGCCTTTTTATCTCAATACAATATGATAAACAGGATATAGTATGCTCAGCCGGTATACTCTTAATAAAAATATCACTAATACACACTTGTGAATTTTCAGTATCGGGAAGTTCAATCAATTTCAACTCATAAGGTAATTCAGGTGATATAACCGTTAGACCTTCAACTACTTTTTTTAAACCCGGAGGACCAATTAATGTTAATGGCTCCTCCCTTCCTGAATTGCCCAACGTGAGAAGAAATCCAGGCAAGCCAGCCACGTGATCCGCGTGATAATGGGTGAATAGTACAGCATCAATTGGCTTTAATCCCCACTCAGCCATTTTAAGTGGAATTTGAGTTCCTTCACCACAATCTATCAAAATCATTTTTCCATTATATCTTAACAATAGAGATGTGAGCCACCTGTCCTTAAGTGGCATCATTCCCCCTGTTCCAAGCAGACAAACATCAATCATAACTATCTCCCTATTTAATATCATTTTTTAGATTTTTATTATTAGATGATTCAAAAAAATTTAGATTTAAGGTCTTTGTGACCCAAATACTGTATAGGTTATTTTTTGAAACTATCTTATCCTAATTTTACTTCTTTAATCTAATTTTTACAACTCTACTTAACGATAACGAAAAAAATTTCCTTTTGTCATATTGTAAAACATTATCAAATCAAGTTTTTCACTACCCCAGCGTTAGAACTTATATTTTAATCGTTCCTCTACTTCAAAACATTTAATCTATACTTACAATCAAACCATCCTAATCATACTTTTGAGATAACGCTTTCTCTACAGTAAATAGCAAAACAATGATTCCCATTGCTGCTAACATACTTATATTTATCAAAACATAATCAAAATAGTGTGAACTAAAACTCATTACTGCTATAATCATACTTAAAATAATAAATGTTTTTATAAACAACATAAGCCTATTATGTTTTTTCTCATTGAAAGATGTTTTAGAGATGTAATTTACTGTTATCCCAGCAACAATTACAATAATAACACCATTTAGTATTTCACCCGATGTTAATGTGTAGTTTATAAAACCGTCTTCTACCTCCATTATGTTGTGTATTAACGTCTTAATAATTAATGCTACCCCTAAAATCCAAATCATTCTAAACGTAAATGTAAAAAAACTCATTATTTTTTCAATTGTTGTTTTTTGTGGCATAGTACTTATGATTTCATCGCATATTTCTTTATAATTTTCGCCCATAACCTTTTGAATATTATCGCCCCGATTCTGACCATCAATAATCATATCAATAAGATCTCCTCTTATTAACTCCTGATTATACTCTGTCATATCTGAACCTCTAAGGTAAATTACCATATTCGTATATATCTCTTGATTTTCTTTCAATATTTCCTTCTCTTTCTTATTGTTATTTTTCATCAATGCTTTACTAGCCCTACTCATATCTTTCCCTCCAATTCTAAATGAAATAAACTACCAACCGCATTATTGAGCTCATCCCAATCCCTTTTAAACTGCTTTAACACCTCTTCTCCTGATGATGTAAGTTTGTAATATTTCCTTGACGGACCACTATTAGATTTCTTTACTGTTGCACTAATCAATTCTTTCTTCTGTAATCTCAATATTATTGGATATATTGTTCCTTCAGATATTTCACCAAATCCACATTTAGCAAGCTCCTTTGATACTATATACGCATACGTCTCTTTTTGATTTATAACTTGTAATATACATCCATCCAACATACCTTTTAGCATCTGTGATGGTATCAAACAATCACCTCCTTAAGATGTATCTTGCATTGCAAGATACATCTATATTGTAATGCAATATACTCCACCTGTCAATAGCTTTTTACATAAAAAAACAGTATGCGTAATTACATACTGTTTTTTATACATATCAAAAACCTAAAATGAAATTTTTTCTCTTAAAAGACCACAGATACAGTTCCATATTTCTAATCCAATTCAAACGCACCTGTATATAGTTGATAATATTTGCCCTTTTCATTCACAAGTTCGTCATGGCTTCCTCTTTCAATTATTCTTCCCTTTTCAAGCACCATTATAACATCAGAGTTTTGTACTGTTGAAAGCCTGTGAGCTATTACAAATACAGTTCTTCCTTTCATCAAAGCATCCATACCCTTTTGTACAATGGCCTCAGTTCTAGTATCTATTGAAGATGTTGCCTCATCTAGAATCATTACAGGCGGATCTGCAACTGCTGCCCTTGCAATAGATACGAGCTGCCTTTGTCCTTGTGAAAGTCCACTGCCATCCCCTGTAAGCATCGTATTATATCCTTCAGGAAGCATCCTTATAAATCCATCGGCATTTGCAAGTTTTGCCGCCTCAATGCATTCCTCATCTGTTGCGTCTAACCTTCCGTATCTGATATTATCCATAACGGTTCCTGAAAATAAATTAACATCCTGAAGAACTATTCCAAGAGATCTCCTTAAATCTGCTTTTTTGATTTTATTTACATTTATACCATCATACCGAATTTTACCATCGGCTAAATCGTAAAATCTGTTTATCAAATTAGTAATAGTAGTTTTTCCAGCTCCTGTAGCTCCAACAAATGCCACTTTTTGTCCAGGTTTTGCAAAAAGTGTTATATCATGAAGAACCAGTTCATCAGTATTATATCCAAAATCGACATCGTAAAATCTCACTTCACCATTAAGAGGTGTGTAGGTTGTAGTTCCATCTCCATGTGGATGTTTCCATGCCCATAGATCGGTCCTATGGTCAGCTTCCACTAATTCTCCATTTTCATATTTCACATCTATCAAACTAACATATCCTTCGTCTGACTCAGATTCTTGATCCATAAGCTTAAATATTCTCTCAGCCCCTGCAAACGCCATAACAACTGCGTTAAGCTGTTGTGACACTTGCGCAATTGGCTGAACAAAATTTCTTGAAAGTTGAAGAAATGAAGCAATCATACCTAGAGACACAACACTAAATCCTGTAATACTGATGTTTTTTACTCCTCCTACAGCAAGTGCACCTCCCACAATTGCAAGAAGAACATATAACACATAACCTAAATTCATCATAATAGGCATAAGAATATTCGCATACGTATGTGCCTTAGTAGAGTTTTCGCAAAGAATTTCGTTCTTTTTATCAAAGTTACTTATAACGTCCTTTTCATGGTTAAATACCTTCACAACCTTTAATCCATTAATCATCTCTTCAATGTATCCATTTAAATCTCCAAGGGATTTTTGCTGTTCAACAAAATACCTTCCGCTCTTTCCTGCAATAATTTTCACTACTTTAAGAAGAACAAATACAAATAAAATAACAAATCCACTCATCCAAAAACTCAAATACAACATAGATGCAATTACAGCAACTATTGTCACCACAGATGAAATCAAATGAGGAAGACTCTGAGAAAGCATCTGTCGGAGGGTATCAATGTCATTTGTGTAGTGACTCATAAGATCTCCATGACTGTGCGAATCAAAATACTTTATTGAAAAGCTTTGCATCTTAGAAAACATATCATCTCTAATTCTCTTAAGAACCCCTTGAGCAATGCTAACCATAGTTCTGCTGTAAAAAAGTGACGCAAGCACTCCAATAGCATATATACTACCCATCAGCAATATAACCCTAAAAAGTCCCGAAAAATCAGGTACAGCCTCCACCAATAGTGGTGTTATATAATCGTCAATAAGAGTTTTTAAAAATAATGAAGATATTGCCGCGGCAACCGCACTTAAAACAATTGAAATAACAACCAAAATCATTTTTATCTTGTATCCACCTAAGTAGGTCAATAATCTTTTCACCGTATTTTTATTTATATTTTTAATATTATGTGCACCCATCCCCATACCGTGGCCTCTTCCTCCCATTGGTCTAGACATTTGTCATCCCTCCTTTCACTTGTGATTCATAAACTTCCTTATAAATTTGGCTTTTTTGCAAAAGCTCCTGATGAGTACCCATTGCAGCTATTTTTCCTTTGTCCAATATAATAATTTTATCAGCATCCTGAACTGATGTAACTCTCTGCGCAATTATAATTTTTGTTGTATTAGGTATCTCTTTTAAAAATCCCTTCCTTATAAGAGCATCTGTTCTTGTATCAACAGCACTTGTTGAATCATCCAATATAATAATTTTCGGTTTTTTAAGAAGCGCCCTAGCAATAGTAAGCCTTTGCTTTTGTCCACCGGAAACATTGCTTCCACCTTGTTCAATATGCGAATCATATTTATCAGGAAACTCCATAACAAAATTATCAGCCTGAGCTAATGTTGCCATTTTTTTGATTTCTTCATCACTGGCATTTTCATCTCCCCACATAAGGTTTTCCTTTATAGTTCCTGAAAAAAGTACATTTTTCTGAAGCACCACAGCTACTTGATCTCTCAATGTCTTTAAGTCATATTCTCTTACATCTCGTCCACCGACTTTTACAGAACCCTTCGAAACATCGTAGAGCCTTGGAATAAGCTGAATAAGACTTGTCTTTGATGAACCTGTCCCACCAATTATACCTACTGTCTCACCACTATTAATTTTAAGGTTTATGTCTTCTAACGTCATCTTATCAGCCCTACTAGAATAACAAAAACTCACATTCTGAAATTCAATACTTCCATCTGGCACTTTAAACAGTGGATTTTCACCATTTTTAAGATCAGTTTCCTCTTCTATTATCTCAACTATTCTCTCAGCAGAAGCCCTAGACATAGTTATCATTACAAATATCATTGAAAGCATCATTAGACTTATAAGAATCTGCATAACATAAGTCATAAGACTCATAAGCTGACCTGTAGTAAGTCCTAATGCAGCATTATTGCCTGAAGTCACTATAGCTCTAGCACCAAACCATGATAAAAGAAGCATTGAAGCAAACATACAAAACTGTATAAGCGGCATATTAAACGCAAGAAGTTTTTCAGCTTTTGAAAACAATTTATATATTTCCTTTGATATTTCTGAAAACTTCTTCCTCTCATGATCTTCTCTGACAAATGCCTTCACCACTCGAATACCTCGCAAATTCTCCTGTACTACATTGTTCAATTTATCATATACTTTAAATACTTTCCTAAATATAGGGTGCGCGTATTTTATAACTAAGAAAAGCCCTATCCCCAATACTGGTATTGTTCCTAAAAATATCATTGAAAGTTCTCTATTGATGCTAAAAGCTGCAATCAGAGTAAATATCAACATAATAGGACTTCTTGCAGCCATTCTTATAATCATGTGATAAGAATTCTGCACATTTGTAACATCCGTTGTCAATCTTGTAATAATACTTGATGTTGAAAACTTATCAATATTAGAAAAAGAAAAGCGCTGAACATTGTGGAACATATCTTCCCTTAAGTTCTTGGCGTACCCAGCTGATGCTATAGCCGCACTTTTTCCCGCAAACGCCCCACAGATCATAGCCATAAAAGCCGCTGCAAGAAGAATAACACCAAGTCTAAGAACAACACCCATGTTTCCCGCATCAATTCCCTCGTCAATTAACTTCGCCATAATAAATGGAATAATAACTTCAAATAAAACTTCCAACATCACAAAAATAGGTGTAAGAATTGAATGTTTCTTGTATTCTCTTATACTTTTTATCAAAGTTTTTAACATTTTATTGCCTCCAATACTAATCTACTCATATTACCATTATTCCCTAAGACCCTTCATAAGAGCTCTCCATATTATTTCTCATTCTTTCTAGATAAGATAGCAGAACTTCCTTTTCTTTTTGTGAAAAGCCTCTCATAAGATTTGTCTCAATATTTTTTAGATCCTCTACTATAGCGTAGTGAATATCTCTAGCTTTTTTTGTCAGTACTATCTTCTTAAGTCTTGCATCTGAATCAACACCCCGCCTTTCAACAAATCCCTTCTGCTCCATTATCTTCAATACCTTAGATATAGTCGATCGAGTTATCGTAAATTTCTCCTCTAAATCTCTCTGAAATATATCCTTATTTTCATTCTCATACAAATATGCAATAATCCATCCGTTTGTACCGGTTATCTTCTGTGCGTATTGAAAGTGTTGTGAATTCTCAACATATCTCTTAATGAGATTGGTAAGGGAACGAAGCTCCATCCCTATAGATTGATTTTCCATAATACGCCTCCAAAATAATGTTGTATGTCAAACAGTTTGATATACAACATTATACTCTCATAATATTTTGGTTGTCAATATAATTTAATTAGTGCATATTTTAATCGTGAGCCATATTATGAAAATAACATCTGCGTAGAGGCTTAGAGAATGTTAACGAAGCGAAGGATTAGTCGAATCACTTTTCTACGCGTAGCGAGTTTTGATTCGACCCGTAGCGAGTTATACATTCTCTTGCCTAGGTTGCATAGGCGAGCAGTGTAGCGTAGCGAAACGGCCAGCCTCGGAGCTTTAGTTATTGGAATAATATGGTCCACGATGATTAAATACACCCACTTAGGGTTGTGCTCACTAATTTATTGATAGTGCTCTTTTATTATTGTTATTTACATTTTCTAGGCAATTTATGTTTTGTTCGAAATATTTGGAAACTTTTTTATTGTACCTCTCGTCTAAAAAATATACTACTTAAAATGGAGGAATTCTATATGAAAAATATAAGAACAATGTGTTTATTTACTATTACATGTTTTACGCTAATAAGTTTACTCTCAGCATGTAGTGGAGTCAAAAAAACTGAATCAGCTGATTCTATGATTAATGCAAAAGGAACATCCTCAAATGTTCAGATTCAATTGTCTGAAGAGATCCAACTTGATCGAGGCTTCAAAAACGATACAGAATTTAACACTGAGAGCTATAATGTAATTAATGAAAACCAGTTTCTTGACTCTGTGAACAATCCGCTATCAACATTTTCAATAGATGTTGATACTGCTTCCTACAGCAATGTAAGGCGATTTTTAAATGAGGGAAGAAAACCACCTGTAGATGCAGTAAGAATAGAAGAACTGATAAATTATTTCACATATGAATATACTAGACCTCAAGGTGAAGAACCTTTTAGTATTACAAAGGAAATATCAAAATGTCCATGGAACGAAAAGAATAATCTTTTACTAATAGGTATGCAGGGTAAGAAAATCGAAACTGATAACTTGCCACCTAGCAATATTGTGTTTCTTTTAGATGTATCAGGTTCAATGAACGACCCAAATAAATTGCCTCTTTTAAAATCAGGATTTAAATTGCTGGTGGATAAGCTTAGGAAGCAAGACAAAGTATCAATAGTAGTATATGCAGGTGCGGCAGGTGTTGTCTTAGATTCTACCACCGGTGATAATAAGGATAAGATTCTTGATGCAATTTCAAGACTTGAAGCAGGTGGTTCTACCGCTGGTGCACAAGGGATTGAACTAGCTTATAAGGTTGCAAAAGAAAATTTCATTCCCTCAGGAAACAATAGAGTAATATTAGCTACCGATGGTGACTTTAATATTGGTGTAAGCAGTGATGCACAGCTCACAAGAATGATAGAGAAAAAGAGAAACGAGGGTATTTTCTTGACAGTACTTGGTTTTGGTTCAGGTAACTATAAAGACTCCAAAATGGAAAGCCTCGCTGACAAGGGCAATGGAAATTATGCCTACATAGATAACATACTAGAAGCTAAAAAGGTACTGGTCAATGAAATTGGATCAACCCTTTTCACAATAGCAAAAGATGTAAAGATACAAGTAGAATTTAATCCTACAAAGGTTAAAGCATATAGGCTTATAGGTTATGAAAATAGACTACTTAATAAAGAGGACTTTAATAATGACTCTATTGATGCAGGAGAATTAGGAGCCGGTCACTCTGTTACTGCTTTATATGAACTTATACCTACCGATTCCGATGAGGAAGTATCAAACGTTGATGAGTTGAAGTATCAACAATCAGAAGTAGTACCAAGTGATGAAATTGCAACAATTAAGTTGAGGTATAAAAAGCCAGACGAGGATGAAAGCAATTTGCTGTCCTACACTGTTGAGCAACAGGATATACAAGATACTCCCTGCTCAAATTTGAAATTTGCATCTACTGTAGCAGAATTTGGATTGCTGTTAAGAGATTCTAAGTACAAGGGATCTGCTAGTTATGATTCTTTACTGGAACGGGCAAAAGAGTGTTTAAATAATGACGAAACCGGATATAGGAGAGAATTTATAAATCTTATTGAAATAGCTGATAGTCTGTAATAAGCATGCTTCAAAAAATACATGTACAATGTTTGAGTTTTATTCCCATTATAGAAGTTTATAAGCTTCTATAATGGGAATATTATTTTGCTATGCAAAAAATAGCATCGAATTTTTTGAAACTCCAGTTAATTAGTCATTTTTTTGATTTTGCCTAAATACAGTTGATTTTACATTCTTCCAGCCTTAACTCAAGCGTCACTTATGGAAATAATCTTCAGTTTCTATAGGTAACCCCTTTGTTTTTAACCGTTGCTCTATTATATTCTTCACAATGGAATAGAACAAAACAAATAATGGAACACCAATAATTAGTCCAAAGAAACCAAACACTCTGCCACTGACTATGACAGAAAATAAAATCCAAAATGGTGAAATCCCCATAGAATCTCCAAGTATTTTAGGCCCTATAATATTACCGTCAATCTGTTGCAATATTATAATAATAACCAAAAACCATAAAGCCTTTACGGGAGATTCGAAAAGGATAATTAAAAACGAAGGAACAGCACCTATAAACGGACCAAAAAACGGCACAACATTTGTAACAGCTATAATAAAGGATACTAGTGAAGCATATGGCATCTTGACAATAGATAATACCACAAATGCTATAAGCCCAATAATAGCAGAATCTAGAATTCTACCCCCTAAGAAATTACTAAATATATTATGAGATCTTCTAGATATTTTAATAAGATTATAGGATACTCTTTTATTAAAAATACTATAATTAATTTTTTTAGCTATACTAATAAAACGATCCTTTTCTGCCAACATGTAAGTGGAAATAATCAACCCCAAAAACAAATTGATAAATGATTGTGCTGTATTTCTTAAAAAGAAAAGTACTGTTGGAATTAAATCAGTAGTAATCTCATTTATTAATTCTGCTAATTCAGTCCAGCGTTCATATAGTTGCTCATTTATAAAATCAATTACTTCAGCAGGTATCGAAACCTCATTTGACAAATTTTCTATAAAATCTGTGGTCGAACTTATATATTCTGGAATTCTTCTAGCAAGACCTGTTATACTATTTACTAACTGGGGTAAAACAAATGTAATAAACAAGTAAATTAAACATCCGGAAAATAAATACGCCAATATTAGAGCCAAAATATGAATTCTTGATTTCTTTACTTTTTTAAAGAAAGGTATCCTCTTTAAATACTTTGTAAAAAAATTCAACGGGTAATTTATTAGATAAGCAATAACAAATCCATATATAAATGGATGTAAAACTGAAAAATAACCTGATAGAACCTGATTAAATCGATCAATACCTGATAGAATCACATAAAATATTATACTCAACGCAATAACTATAAAAGAATATACAGCAATCGTTGTATATTTTTTGTTCCAATCAATCTTCACATTGGCCTCCTATTTATAAAAATAATGTGTATATATCTTTTCTACTTTTTATAGTCAAATGTATATTCGGCGCTTTCAAAAAATAACCTATACGATATTCAAGTTGCAAATCTCCTTAAAATTGAATTTTTTGAAATCGCATGTGACCAGTTGTTTTTTGGGAATAACCTTACTTCTCGAAAATTAAAACTAAGAAATGCAATATCGTTTTCGAGAAAAATATGAGTTATAAAAAATGCACTTCAAAAAAATAAGATTATCATTAAAAATCAATTATGTCTATACCTTTCACAAACAAAATATACGTGTACTCCAAAAATCGCATCATATAAGGCGGTTTCAAAAAATAACCTATACAGTATTCAGGTCATAAAGCCCTTCAATCTAGATTATTTGAAACCGCAATTGACCAGTTATTTTTTTGGAATTACCTAATACTATAATAACTATTTTATCAAAGAATTTTTGCGCTATCAATCTGTTTTAAATAAAATGGGTGCGATTAACCTTTTTGTAACATATTATTCCAAGAACTAAAGCTCCGAGGCTGGCCGTTTCGCTACGCTACACTGCTCACCTATGCAACCTAGGCTAAGAGAATGTAAAACCCGATACGGGTCGAATCAAAACTCGCTTCTAAGAAGAAAAGTGATTCGACTAATCCTTCGCTTCGTTAACATTCTCTAAGCCTCTACGCAGATGTTCTTTCCATAATATGTTACAAAATCAAGAACTGCATCCACATAAAATGGTACCATAATATTTGTATATATAATTACCATTATTAACAAAAGCAATTGACTATTAACTTGACTAGTTGTAGAATATTACACAGTATAATAACTTTAGATAGAGGTTTAGAAAATGAATTTTGTGAAATCTTTAGATATACATTCAGTAATTAGAAAACATGGAAAAGCACTTTTTTTAATTTTAATGTTGGTTTTAGCTTGTACTTTAGATTATTTATTTGTAAGAGGGCATAAAACTTCTGTTTTAATAATGTTGACGATTTCAATATGCGTATTCTTTGTCAGTCAATTTGATATGAAACTTAGTAAAAAGGCTGTCTTGTTGAATCTGTCATATAATATTATAATGCTACTTTTAACAATAAATACTCGCTTATATATAATAAATGTGTTATTGTTATCGTATATTTTGTGGTATATTATTACACCGTATATAGTTAAGTTTAAAAAACTTATAGGCATTATTTTGCCTGTTTTACTCTTAGTTTCATATGTTATTCCGCTATTTAATTTAAAAATACCTCTATTCCCTTTAGTACTGTTTCCTGTGTACTTATTAGGTTATACCATAAAGGGAATGAAAATAAGCAAAATAAAATATGGACTACCTATACTACTACTTAATTTTGTTAGCTCCTTAGCGGCTACTATTTTGTTTGTAATCAGAACACGGTATGTTTTATCTAGTCCAAATCTTAGATTTATTAATTTGTGGGATGTTTCTTCAGAAACCGCACTTTATCTGCCATTTTGGACATTGATTTTGCTATGGTTTTCAGTAAGCTTTGGAATGCTTTTTATGTATGTGTTTAAGAGTTTTATTAAAAACAAATCAGAAAAAGATGGCTTCGAAAAACTTTTTACCAGACTTTCTAAAGACTCTTTTAATTTGGTAGGTTTTTTTGCATTTGCTGGTACTTTACTCTTTTTTGCAGAATATGCTATTAGAGGCAGCATATCTGAAACTATAAGAATGATTACAGATACTTCTTCTATGTTTAATCTTATTTTTCTGTGTACCCTACTGCTTCTTTTTGTTGCATTAATCGGAAGAGTACTTTCTTCTATTATTATTGGCGCTTCCATGACTATTCTTACAATTGCAAATTATATTAAATTCAAGTACTGGGATGAACCCTTTTATCCTTGGGATATATATATATTAAAAGAAGGTGTGACTATATCAAAAGAATATGTAAACCTTACACTGGTCGTTATTGTTTTAGTAATCTTACTAATTGGTTTTGTTGCACTGTTGATATTTAACAAAAAGGTAAGAAGCTTTTTTAAACCTAAATTTAATCTTCCGCTTGTGCCCATTGCAATAATATTAATTTTAATAAACGTGTCCATTGTAAATTCGCCAAAAGAACTTTCTAAAATGGCAATTGCAAAATCTTGGTATATAGGCAAAACTGAAATGTTGTCAAACGGATTATTGATGCAAAATTACATGTATATAAAAAACTACAAAGACTACGTTTTAACTGCTCCTGAAGGCTACTCTATGGAAAAAATGAAAGAAATTAATGATCGACTAGGAAAAGATTTCACCAAACTTGCACAACCAGAACTAAAACCTAATATAGTTTTAATTATGTGTGAAAGCTTTTGGGATCCTACAAAACTTAAAGGAGTAGACTTTAGCGAAGATATTATGAAGAATTTTAACAAATATAAAAAAGGAGAAATTGTCTCTCCTGCTATTGGTGGTGGAACAGCAAATGTTGAGTTTGAGGCGTTAACCGGGTTAACCAATTATTTCATGACACCTGGCGTTCTTGCATACAACGTATATTTCAGAAGGGACACACCAGGAGTAGTTTCGGTACTTAAAGATAACGGTTATGACACCATTGCTGTTCATCCTTACCTTGCTGAAATGTACAACAGAAATAAAGTATATAAATATTTACAATTTGACAAGTTTATTTCTGTAGATGAATTCAATCTTGACACAGACGTTAAAGGACCCTATGTATCGGATGAATCTTTAGTTGATAAGTGTTTAGACCTTTTAAATGAAGATAACAATCCAAAGTTCATTTTTGCTCTCACAATGCAAAACCATGACCCCTATATAGATAAATACCCTAACCCTGAAGTTACAGCTTCGTCTGACAATTTGAATGAAAAGGAAGAGGGTATTTTAGGCACCTATGCAGAGGGTATAAGAGATGGCGGACATGCTCTTGACAAATTAATCACCTCCCTAAAAGATTCTGATCGCCCTACTTTAGTATACTTTTTTGGTGATCACCTGCCAAGAATGGGCACTGTAAACGACCTAAGAGATATTTACAATCGTCATAACCCTGAAATCGATTTGTATAAAAAGGATTTTAGAACCTATTGCGCTCCTTACGCTTCATGGTCTAATTTCAAAGAAACACGATCCTTTTTTAGTCCTTTTTCACCTTCACATATTGCCCTTGAAATATTGAAGGATTCAGGCGTTGACTATCCAAACTACTTTAATGTACTAGCAGGATTGGAAGAAGATAATATTTACCTTCAACAATTGCTAACTAAAGATGTTGATCAAAACAACCAATATATAAAGGATTATGAAATGATTGAATATGATATTATTTTAGGTAATCAATATTTAAAAAAATTAGAAGAGAATAATTAAAAAGAACACCCTCAATAACATTTTTATTTACTTTTCCCTAAATGGCTATTTACCGGTCAGTGTAATGTACTCGCCATTAAAATTACAACCTTACCAAAGCCCACTTAATACCGATTCCTTCTTAACATTACTAATTTTCCCACTTTATTAATCATGAAAAAAATTATATAAAAAGCTTAAGAACAGTCTGATATTATGAATAATATTGGTTAAACTATAATTGAAAGGTGGAGATTGTTATGAGCAAAAATAAAAAAGCAGATGAAAATTTGCCAAAAAATAAGGAATATATTGAGAAATTCTACAAAAAATCCGAAGCTGGAATCAACAAACAGAAAGGTGAAGGCAAAGTAAAAGGGGAAAGGTAAATGTCCAAACGTTTCCATACATTTAAAAAACCTATAAAACCTAAGGATTTAAAAAGTACAAAAAAAAGGAATACACAAATTAAAGAAAATAATAAAAATTCCTTAGATAATCAAAAGCTTTCAGAGTGCTTAGAAGAAAATCTGGAAGCTTTAAAAGTTATGTTTAAAGATTGTTTTGATGTTAAGTTTAGAGAATTTATCCTAGGAAAAAATAAATCTAGATGCCTTTTGGTGTATATTAAGGAAATAGTTGATACAAATAACATAAACAAAAACATTCTTCATTCTCTGATGCTGCATTCGGAAGATGATAATGTAGCTTTAGATGAAGAAAGTATTATGAACACAATTAAAAATAAATTCATTACAATAGGTGGAATAAGGGAAATTACTCTATTAACTGAAGCAGTACAAGATATCTTAGACGGAAAATGTGTATTCTTAATTTCAGATTCTAAAATTGCACTCTCCTTAAGTACTCAAAACCGTCAACATAGACCAATTGGAGAGCCTATTACTGAGTCGGTGGTAAAGGGCCCTTTAGAAGGTTTTACAGAAGCAATAAATGTGAATATTTCACAAATCAGAAGGAGACTTAAAACACCTAATCTTAAAATGGAAAAATTAGAAATAGGAAAACTTGGTAGAACACAGGTAGTAATATCTTATATAAAGGGAGTTGCAGATACAAGTATCATAAATGAAGTAAGGGAGCGACTTGGGAGGATTGATGTTGATTTAATTAACGATAGTGGTGAAATAGAACAACTTATCGAAGACAATACTTTTTCTCCTTTTCCACAAATCATCAATACCGAAAGGCCGGACATTGTATCGGCTTCCCTCTCTGAAGGAAAAATTGCAATTTTAGTGGATGGTTCACCCTTTGTCCTTATACTACCAGCCCTGTTTGTACATTTTTTAAGTTCTTCTGAGGACTACTACACCAGGTTTTATTTTGGTACTTTCATAAGAATTCTTAGATATATTGCCTTTGCAATAGCTCTTTTTCTACCTTCTATATATGTAGCAATGACAACTTACCATCAGGAAATGATACCTATTCCACTTCTTACAACACTTATTGCTGTAAGAGCTGCTGTTCCATTTCCGGCTGTGATAGAAGCTCTTTTGATGGAGTTTACATTTGAAGTCTTAAGAGAGGCAGGAATAAGACTTCCAAAACCTATAGGACAGGCTGTAAGTATAGTTGGTGCACTTATATTAGGAGATGTTGCAGTTAGTGTAGGTATAGTATCTAATGCGATGGTTATAATTGTTGCCTTTACAGGAATCACTTCATTTGTAATACCCAAATATAATCAGTCTATATCCATAAGACTATTGAGGTTTCCATTGATGATTCTTGCAGGTACTTTTGGACTTTTTGGCATAATTATAGGTTTTTTATTTCTTCTCCTTCATTTAGCATCCTTGAGGTCATTTGGTGTTCCCTATCTTTCTCCATTTGCTCCCTCTTCTTTATCTGACTGGAAAGACACTTTCATAAGGTTTCCAACCTGGTTTATGACAAAGAGGCCTGGATTTATGAATAAAAAGAATTTAAAGAGAATGAAAAAGCACTTAAGACCAAATACAAATAACTAATAGGTGATTAGATATGATTAAAAAAGCTTTCATTCTAATATTAATAAATATTTTGCTGATTTTAAATACAGGATGCTGGGGAAAAACAGAACTTAATGATATAGGTTTGGTAACAGCAACAGGAATTGATTCAGAGCAAAATGGAAATGTCCGAATAACTGTTATATCAATTACACCAATAGGGTTTGGAACAAAAGGAGAGCCTGAAAGATCAAATGCTTGGATTGGTACTGCAACTGGTAAAACATTTGCAGATGCAAAAAGGAATTTAAGTGAAGTTGCAACGAAGAATTTGGCATGGTCTCATAATAAGCTCATCATAATAGGTGAAAGTCTTGCAAAAAAAGGTATCGGAGATATAATAAATTATTTATCCAGAAGCAAAGAATTCAGATATGAGAACAAGATTCTTATAACACCTACAACTGCTTATGATATACTTACAACTCCTGCAGATATTGAAAAAAATCTAGTTTCTGAAATAGAGGGAATTGTTAATAATATAAAAGAAGAGTGGTCTAAATCTTATATAGAAAATTTTAAAGATATTGTAGTAAACCTTTGTGAAAAAAAAAGTGGGTTTGTTACAGGTAAGATATATTATTATGAAACGCATAATACTACTATATCAACTAATAGAGGAGAATTCGATACAATGGAATCGAATAGGAAGGGACGGTCTGTAGCTATTATTAGAGGAAGTAGTGTATTTAAGAATGATAAACTGGTTGGATGGATAGATGGCACCGAGACCGGAGCATATATATTAATAACAGATAGAGTTAAGTGTAGAACTATTACAACAAACTATAATGATGGAAGGGATAGTCTGTCTTTTACTTTCAAAGGTAGTAAAAGTAAATTGAAAGCACAATTTAATAAAAACAAGATATCATTTAATATTGATCTTAAAGTAAATGGAAAAATTAGTGGCCTTTATACAGGACAAAATATAAGAAAAGAGGAAGAGATAAAGGAAATGGAACAAGCTATTTCTGATACCATAAAAAATAATCTTAGAAAAACTGTATTAAAAGCTCAGAAGGAGCTTAAAACAGATTTTTTAGGTTTTGGTGAACATATATTCAGAAGGCATCCAAATCACTGGAGGGAAATAGGTGATAGATGGGATGATATTTTTCAAACAATTGAAGTAAACTACAATGTTCAGGTGAGAATAGATCGTTCAGGAATGATTTCAAATCCAGCTAAATAGGATGTGTTTTTAATGGTATTTATTGTGATAGTGTTACATGTTTTAATATCTGCATTTTTAATATGGACAGGTATGTCGGAAAAAAATAAAAAGATTGCGTTAGTGTCACAGACTTTAATAGCTATATCGCTTATTTATGCCTTAAACTATATATTAGAATGGAATTTACCAGGACCTGGAAAAGCTATAACTTATATATTTGAGCCTTTGTCAAATCTTATTTTTGATACTGATTATTCATATAAGTGATTCCAAAAAAAATAACTGGTCAATTGCGGTTTCAAAAAATCTAGATTTACATTTTTTGCACTGCAAAATAATGTTCCTCTGTTTGGAAGCTTTAGTCTTCCATTAAGGGCTTTATGACCTGAATACTGTATAGGTTATTTTTTGAAGCCTCCTAAGTGAAGCATTCATCTTTTCTCTAGATTATTGTAGATTTTAGCTGCAAAACTAAAGGTTTTTCCCTTCATAAAGGGATTATTATATATGAACTGTTTTATAAGGGGTAGTCCTAAAAAAGAAATAAGTCTGTCAAAATCTTTATTATCAAAATTACTTAGTGTCTTTCGAAATTCATGTAGTTTGGCAACATGTTTTTTCATAGGCATGATAAGTTCATTGTAGTCAATATCTTTTACAATTGAATGCGCTGCCAAAATCCCGCTTTCAATGGCATTAACAGCACCAAAACCTAAAAAATCATCAATAACCCCTGCACTGTTTCCCACAAGATATATATTGTTTACTTTTGCAGATGAGGTAGTTCCAATGCTAAACTCAATATCTTTAATTTCAATTGTTTCATATGATATATTTTCTTTATGTGTAAACTGATCCCAATAATAGTCCAGTTCATAAGCTGCTATATTATCTACAGATAAGAGAATTCTTGCATCCTTTGTACTATGAGGAGAAAGATATCCATAACAAGTTTTTGCATAATCATTGTCCACCCACATTTTTGTACAATCAATTTTAAAACTTCCCAACACCATTGCAACCCGGGTACATACATTAAATGTTGTAGTCCATACCCCCAATTCCTTAGCTATAGCTTCATCTCCAGTAGCAACGACTATATAATCAAAGTCATTTTTAATATCATTAATATTTATATAATTATCAAACATTATACTGGTATTTAGGCCATTAGCGAGTTGTTTTTCAAGAGAATTCTTTGCTTCTCCTCTCATATATATATATCCTAATTTTCCTCTTACAACAGTCTTTTTTTGGGGAGAAATCATCGTGATTTCTCTCAAAGGTGAAAAGGGTATTAAATTTAAATTATATCGTTGATTTAAATATTTTACAGATGTTCTGTAGGTTCTGTCCAATATCCTTAAAGTTGTTGTAGAAAATAAATAATCTTTACCTATGTAAGCCTTTTTTTCAAAGATAGTTGGGTTAATTCCATTTTTAACAAGCTCATGTGCGCAAGACATACCTGCAAGACCCGCTCCGATTATTGCAATCTTCATACTCTATTACCATCCCTTTCTGTTGACTAAAGGCACAAAACGTAACGAAAATAATTTGACTTTTAGCAAGTATTCCTCATTTTTATTTTACAATCAAGTTTATCCTTTGTTCATACCATTAAACAACTTAGCCAGCATCCATGTTTTTTGTATTTTAAAAATGGATTATTATATATAAACTGCTTAATTAACGGAGTTCCTATAAACATTAATAACCTGTCTAATTCATCATTGTCCATTATATTAAGTGACTTTCTGAATTCATACAGTTTTTTTCGATTATTGATGTAGGGTTCCATTAGTTTGGTATAATTTAAATTTCTTAAAATGGATTTAGCTGCTATAAATCCACTTTCAATGGCTGCAGTCACTCCAAACCCAACAAAGTTATCCACAAGTCCAGCAGCATCACCAACAAAATATACATTATCTATATTTAAAGGATACGTCTGTCCAAGATTGTGTTCTAAATCTCTTATTTCTATCATGTTGAACTTAATATTTTCAGTTTTCAGAAATTCATTCCAATAAAAGGAGATTTCCTGGTGCGGGATATTGTTAATCAGTAGGGTTAATCTGGCATGGCTTTTCGAAAAGGGCATAGTAAAGGCAAAACCATTTTTTGCATACTCAGTATTAAGCCACATCTTTACATGGGTTTCATTAAAATTACCGAGCACGGTAGCACTCCTAGAGTATACATTAAAATCTCTGTTAAAAATACCCATTTCCTTCGCACCATCACAGGAACCGGTTGCTGCAACTATATAATCAAAATCCCTTTGCAAGTTCTTTATAGTTCCATATGTGTCGAATTGTACAGGAATATTCAAAGATGCAAAAATTTGATTTTCTAATGAATCCTTTTCTCTTCCCCTCATTAATACATAGCCCAAGTTACCTTTTACTGTAATCTCTTTAGAAGGACTTTTCATCGTTATTTTTTCAATTTTGTTTTTGGGATAAATACTTAAATTATATCTTTTTTTAAAATACTTTATAACGTTATTATATTGAGGATTAAATATCCGTAAAACAGCTGCGGGTAGAGCATAATCTTCACCAATATAGCTTTTTTTCTCAAATATAGTGGGAATTACTCCCTTTCTCTTTAGTTCAAGAGCACAGGATAATCCTGCTGGCCCTGCACCTAAAATGGCAACTTTCATTAGTATGCTCTCCTTTTTTGCGTGATATATTTTCAATATATGCAAATTAAGTACTCAAATTTATATTAAAATAGAGTATAAGTAACATATTAGGCGGTTTCAAAAAATAACGTATACAGTATTTAGGTCACAAAGCCCTTCAATCTAGATTTTTTGGAACCGCAATTGACCAGTTATTTTTTTGGAATCACCTTAACAACTCTTTCTTAAATATTTATAAGAATAATATTTGCATTTTAAACAAAAAATATTTTATGTACAATAACAATATTTTTGAAAATTAAGTCTAATTTTTCATCCTGTTATGGAGGTAACATATGGATAAACTATCCCAGGAATATATTCTTAATATTATATTTAATGAGTCGCTAGACAGAGAAGAATTGCTTTTAAAAAAATATGACAATATTTATGATAATATTAAAGATAAGGACATAAAGAATATACTTAAGGAGTTTACTAAAAATTCTAGGGAGCATATAGATATTTTAAAGGATAAAATGATTATGCTTAATATTAAAAAGACTTAAGCGATTCCAAAAATAACTGGTCAATAGGTGTTTCAAAAAAACTGATTTTATTGAGTTGAATCCGTAAATATTGACTAAGGAATTTTTTAGAAACACCTTAAGGAATTAACCAATAATAAAACTCGATGTTGAAGCGGAGAATTTTAACTCAAAAATTTACTATTTGGTTATTACAAAATATTAAAGTAGGTGATTTATTTGGAATTGGTGTATATTTTAAAGGATATCTTGCAAAGCAGAATTTCCAATCAGATTTTTTATAATAACAAGTTGATAACAATAAGAAACCCTGAAGTAAGACAGGTATTAACACAGCTTAGAGATGATGAAATGAGGGCAATTGTTAAACTTCAGCAAAAAATTGACAGACTCCAAAATACATCCGGGATTATATCTAAAATCTTTCCCACAAAACCCCGGTATTAACTTTTCATAGTAGTGTTAGGCAAGAAGGGAGAAATTTTTTAAGTGAATCTAATTTTATATACTATCTTAACACTTGTAAATGGTGCATTTGTGTTTATGTGGTTTAAAATACTAAAAAAGTATGGAGGATAAAAATGAACGTTGCAATAATAGGCGCAGGAGTAGCAGGTCTTTCATGCGCCCACGAACTTGAAAAACACGGTATAACACCGGTTATTTTTGAAAGAAACAGCTTTGTAGGCGATCAGTACAGTCATATCAGTGCATTCCTGGAAATTCAGCACCGTCCTATAAAGGATGCAATAAAATATTTTAAAAAACAATTTGATTTATATATTACTCCTATAAATACAATAAATAACCTTACTCACTATTCTCCCAATAAAAAAACTGTCATAAAAGGTAACTTTGGATATTTCATAAAAAGAGGACGGCAAAAGGATTCATTATTTTCCCAGCTTCATTCCCAGTTAAAAAACACAGTTATAAATTTCAATACGTTAGCAGACTATGAACCCCTTTCAAAGGAATTTGACTTTGTTGTCGCAGCTAACGGTACTGCTTCATTTACAAAAGAACTTGGTTGCTGGCAAGAAACCATAAAAACCTATGTAAAAGGGGCTACTATACTGGGAAACTTTGATCCAAATACATTAGTAATGTGGATTAATAAAGATTATTGTAAAAATGGGTATGCATACCTTACTCCTTATAATGAAAAGAAAGCTTCTCTTATACTGGTTGTAAGTGAGGTAAATTCTAATGAAGTAGATCACTTCTGGGAACTTTTTTGGTATACTGAAAACTTAAACTATACAATAATAGAAGAGTTTAAACTAGCGCATGAAACAGGATATGCATATCCACATAAAGTTGGCAACATATACTTCGCAGGAAATGCGGGAGGTTCAATTGATCCTTTCTTAGGTTTTGGCCAGTTAAGCTCTATTACAATGGGTGTTATGGCTGCAAGATCTATGGTATTTGGAAAAGATTACGAAAAATCTATAAATAAAGTGATAACAAAACATAACCAGTGGCTTAATGAAATAAGAAAAGCCTTTAACAATGCAGACAACAATATGTATGATCTGATTGTCACAGGCATAGGACTTCCAGGTATTAAACACTTGTTATATCATACTAATTTTAATGTATTAAGATTTATCAATTACTATTTTAAATTAATGTCAAAATCAAAAGAAAAAAAGTAAGTAAATATCTTAATTTTAATACCTAGATAGTCTTAATGAATATCTTGTATGGGTCATATACCTGTACAACACATTAATCCACAGGTAAGTACCGATATAAGTAACAATGGACCAAGGTATAAGTCTCCATCCTGTAAAAACAACAGTCCTAAATAGAAGACTCCCATACTCAAAAATAACCATTGCAGCTATCCACAAAACCGTATAGCTTAGAGCTTTTGTCATTTTCTCAGGAAGGAAAAGCACATAAAGAACATTTAATGCAGGGTATAATAGTATTCCTGCTAAAACAATGTAAAAAATGGAGTCCTTCTGATTAATATAGTAATATAAATCATAGTACTCTCCTAAAATCATTTCATAAACCAACGAATATGCTATTGTAGCAACAGCTATTACAAAACTTCTAAAGTCAAGAGGTTTATAAAATGAACATACTCCAAGAATTAATAATACAACAGCTATTGATAAATAAAAAAACATGTATTGCATTCTCATCACCATATCTTATTATTCTCATAAAAACTAAAAATATAACAAGTTCAATTTTTTTTTCTCAACATGGATACTAAAAGAAGCAACACTGGTAGTAAAAAAACAACAAAAAAAGAATAAAGAGGAAAAATAAAGTTGGAGAAATAAATCCCTCCCATAATATTTCTTGAAAAAACCATTGAAAATGTAACAATCAAAACCCCTACAGGCAATATCAACTCTTTATAAGATTTCATATTTAATAACTGTGCTAATCCAGTTGTAAACACGTAGAAAAATATCGACATTTTTACAAATATACCACCGACCCATACACCCATGATAGTTATGTCAAGCCCCCTGAAGTATTCCCCTAAACTTGCATATCTGACAAATTCAAGAGCTGGAAGCATAAAAATTTTAGTAGCTGATCCAAATAAAGCTATTGTCAACACACCTATTTGAAGTGCAATTCCAAGTGCAACAATTGAAATTGTTACTGTACGCCTTATTTTTTTTTTCTCCTTTATGAAAGGAAAAAGCTGGAGTATTGTAACAGTTTCAACCATCCAAGACTGTATAAGAATTGCTCCTCTTAGGGGAGGTAAAATTCCATCATACATCACAGGAAGAAAATAATTAAAATTCAATTCGTTTAAGTTTAGAACTCCTATACCTACCAGCACAATAACGCCAACAGGCAAAAGGATTTCATTAATCCGTGAAATTACTTCTATTCCCTTTCCTATTGCATAGGAAGCCAGCAATATAGAAAGTGCTATAAATATTATTATTGGGGTTTCAGGATTAAAAGCAACAACAAATATTTCACCTAATTGTTTTGTTATAATACTAGTTATCAAAAACATGTAATATAAGAAAATAGCACCTGCTAATTTACCTAGAGGTTTTCCAAGGATATCACATGAGTACTCTACAAATGTTTTATCCGGGTACCTTAGCCCTAAGCTAATAAAAATATTACCAATAATTATAGATGAGATGGTACCTATTATTACTGAAATCCACGAATCTCTTCCTGCTTGTTGAGCAACAAAGGCAGGTAAAAACACATCAGCAGTTGCTATAATCAGTGTTATAAGCAAAAATAAAAGTTGCTTGGATGATATTCTTTCTCGACCCACAGATGTAATTGAAGTTTTGTTCAAAAAAACAACCTCCTATGTATGCTAAAACTTAGTATTTGAATATACGTATTCTTTTATTCTATATAGTACACAGCCCTAATATTTTTTATATTAAAAAAGATTAACAACTCAAAGTGAATATCAAAGGAGGTTGTGCCAAAAACATAAAGAGAATTTGAAGTAAATAAATCATTTTTAGCAATATATTTAGTTTCACTATAATGACTCAACTACGTAAGTTTCTTAAAGAAGCTTTTAGTAAAGTATGTTAATGAACTAAAGGTGAGTATGTTAATAAGTAAACTGGCCAGTATATGCCAATGTAAATACTCAGCAACACCTGTACTTACTGTAAGAGCTTCTAAAAAGATATATAATAAGGAAAAAACCAGAATATTCAATGCCTGCATCCAGCCATTTTTAGGAATGCTTTGAGAAAATAGCGTTCCCATTACCAATATAGGGCCAAATTTATAAAAGGCAGAGCACCCTGCCCAAGGTATTATTACATCACAAAACTTATAAAGTTCAAGTTCCTGTCCTCCCCAGTCTACTATGGTAGCAAGGATTAAGGCTGATAATCCTCCAAGTATATTAATTTTTAGCTTTTCGTAGTCAATTAAAATAAAAAATAAAATCCAACATATTAAAAATGAAATTACCCAAGGCATTGCTTCCCCCTAGTTATTATTTTTCATTAGTATTTAGCTAATTGAAAATATATATACAGTATTTCACATGCTTTTTAAATTCCCCTAAAGTATAAACCATTCTTTTATGATGGGTATTTCTTGTCCAGCTTACTTATAATTTTACACCAGATGTAAATTGCCACACCTTCCAGTGCAATAAATAAGTAAAATTTCCACATTATATCACCTCATATAGATTTCGGTTCGTATTTGTAAACAAACTGCTTAAGCCATGCAATAGCTCCCATGATAATTACGTTTCCAAAAATGCTAATTTTATAATCCCAATGGACCTCTACAAGCAGACCATATTTAACTAATAAGAATTCAAAAAAAACAAAACCAACAGAGAAGGACAAAATGTGAACCAATTGCAAATATCTATTACTTGGCAGAAACTGCATAATCAAAATCCCCATTGTAAAAGCTACCCCAAATGTGAAGAAAGCAGAGGTTCCTAATAGGTATATTACCCCCTTTTTTACATAAAACATATCAAACCAAGGGGCAAATGCATCTTGAATAAATTCCAATAGAGAGCAAACTATGCCTGCCCATATATTTTTTTTGAGTGTTTTTAAGTCTACTAAAAGAAAAAAAACAATCCAGCATACAATGAAGCTATAAATCCAACCGTTTAATATAATTTGCATTTATAAATAGTACCTCCAATCAAATATCTTTTGGTTTATAACATCTTAAAAAAGTATTATTAAACCAAACCAAACTAAACAAAAAAGTGAGTATATTCATGGAGAAATGAACACTAAAGTGTATGTATGTTATGACGCTAAATTTATGCATAATATATCTCGAAAGATAATAAAATAATCCCCACAATAGTGTGTGAAATAATTGAAGATATATGTTCCGAGGTAGAAATTGTAAAAACAAACAACCCATAGTAAAAGCATATCCAACAGTAAATATGTTGATTGTTTCTGAAAAAAGTGCAGAATTGGGCAAAAACAAACTTACATTATTATATTTCCACAAGTTTAAATAATGGGCAATAAGATTTTGAATCAGCTGATATACAGCTCCTATAATTCCACCATAAATATTAATATGTATTTTTCTCCTGTCTAATAAAAATATAAACAAGGTGAAGCTAATTAAAAAGCTATACAAATGCTGGTTCATATAGATTCCGCTCCCATTTTACTGTAATTCATTTAATTTTGTAGCAGTTTTTCATTATCATATGAATTGCGATAAATACTTTTCATGAAATTAATGAAGTTTATATGCAATACATAAATTAATGAACATGCTTTTGCAATATCTAAAATAATTATTGTAAGAAGATTATTGCAAAACATGTAGTTCAGTAAAAAATCAAATTTCTCTCAATAGCCGTTTAACGGTTATGAGAGTTTAATTGTGTCCAAATTATATGCTATTAATGTTATTATGAGTATTTAAATAGGTATATATTCGTTGCGATTTCTGATGTATTCAAAATTCAACATCTTTCTAATCCAGTAAATCACAAAAACACCTTTGAGATTATTTTATATAATGCCAGTACAGAAATGGAATATGGAAATATTATTTATACATGTATGATGTAATATAATTGACCTTTATCTACCTCACTTTTTCAAGTGCTTCTAATGGCACATAATACTTAATATATCTATTTCCTTTTTTATCAATAAAATTTCCTTTATTACTCTTAACCATAACAGTAGCTCTCTTGTTTATATTGGATATAAAACCGTTCAACTTATTATTTTCAAAGACAAAACTTACTTTATCACCTATTCCTATTCCTAATTTATATTTTGCTATTTCTACATTTGTAGGAATTTGATGATGACTTTCAGTGTGACCAAATACTTTAAACGCAAAGTCTTTAAACCTCTTAGTTTTGCAGTTAGAATTTCCATAATTAATTATTTCAATTGCATGGCACAACTCATGTTCAAATACCATTTGCAAAGCTTCTAAACTATGCTTTGTTTCTATGCCACATACTGTTTTAGTTCTATCTAGTTGGTCATATTTGAAGAAAAAATCAATTCCAATACATATCTCAATATTTATATCTTCATCCTTTAAAGTAGCAATATTTTTAGCGTATTTTGTAACCCCGGCACTTCTTGTCATTCTCCTTGAAAGAGAAAATTTAATATTCCCCTTAAATTTGTCTTTAAATGAATTGCCAAAAAACAACTCATCATAATAATTATATAAAAGTTCTAAATCATAACTAGATATTTTCTTAATATTCGTATCTTTTATATTGAAAGATTCTTTCATTAATCTATCTGCGATTTTTTTTCTGTTTTCTTCAATTACTTTTACATTTTTATGCACTTTTTCTCACTACTCCCATAACCCCAACTCATTTAATTTATGACGATATTTCAATATTTGAACGTCCGTTGTAAATATAATTCGTGTAATTTAAATTCTGATTTTAGATTACACGGAAAACCATCAAAATGCAAGAAATTCCGTGTAATTCAAAATACTATTTTAAAACACACGGACTTTCTAAATAATTAGAACCTCCATCAATATATTTTCTGGTTTTCCAAGAAACCTATCGTGTCCTGCTTTATATATATTTATCAAACTTATTAAAATTAGAATCAGACACAGCTATTTATTAAATCGGGCGTATTTAATCATCGTGAGCCATATTATTCCAATAACTAAAGCTCCGAAGCTAAGAGAATGTATAACTTGCTACGGGTCGAATCAAAACTCGCTACGCGAAGAAAAGTGATTCGACTAATCCTTCGCTTCGTTAACATTCTCTAAGCCTCTACGCAGATGTTATTTCCATAATATGGCTCACTATTAAAATATGCACCCTATTAAATCCTATTAAATCTTACCACATTGAAAAAATATATTATTTATGATAAAATATGAACGTGCTCATAAATGAGAACGTTCATATTTTTGTTGAAGTTTGTCTTACTATTAATTAAGGATGATTATATGGGATTAAGAAATAAAAAAAAGAAAATTATGCGTGATAAAATAATAGACGCGGCCAGTGAACTTTTTTTTCTAAATGGCTATGAGAATACAACTACAGATCAAATTGCCCAAAAGGCAGATATAGGAGCAGGAACCCTTTATAATTACTTTAAATCAAAAGCTGAGATATTCATGGAAATATTTGCAGAGGAATTTGAGGACGATGAAGCTATAGTAGAAATAAAAGAATACAGCATTGAATGCGTTGCAGATATAATTTTATCCTATGTTATAGTTCATATAGAAAAGATTATGAATTTTAATAAAAACATACTAAAAGATTTGATTGTAGCAACATTTGGAATGCACAAAAAAAATCCTAAGCTTTTTAGAAAATTGATTGATATGGATTATAAAATGATGGATAAATTTTCTGTTTTGCTAGACCGTCTGAAAGAAAAGAAGATTTTGTCCGATGAAATTAATACAAAGGATGCAGTAGAATTGATATACAGTGCTATGGCATATGAGTTTTTTATATACTTATATGAAGATGATAAAAATATAGATGAAATAAAAGAAAATATCAGAAGGAAGGTAAAATTGATACTTACCAGCCGAAAGTAGGTGAAATGTAATGAATATAATATTAAAAGCTACTAACCTTTCTAAATTTTATCAAATGGGTGAGGTTCAGGTTAAAGCACTAAATGAGGTAGACTTTGAAATCTATCAGGGTGAATTTGTTGTTGTTTTAGGGCCTAGCGGTTCTGGGAAGAGTACCATGTTAAATATGATTGGAGGCATGGATAAGGCTACTAAAGGAGAAATATTTTATAAAGATAAACCACTACATAATGCAACAGAAAAGCAATTGACTCAATACCGCAGAAATGCAGTAGGCTTTGTTTTTCAGTTTTACAACCTTATGCCAAATTTAACAGCTCTAGAAAATATCAAACTCTCTGTTGAGATAGCTAATAATCCTTTAGATACTAATATGGTAATGGATGAAGTGGGGCTTTTAGATAGAGCGGATCACTTTCCCTCCCAGCTATCAGGTGGACAACAGCAAAGGGTTGCTATTGCAAGAGCAGTTGCAAAAAATCCTGATATTTTACTATGTGACGAGCCCACAGGAGCATTAGATACATCTACTGGAATTCAGGTTTTAAAAGTGTTGAAGAACTTTAATCAAAAGCACAGAAAAACAGTGATTATTATCACTCACAATTCGTCAATATCAAAAATGGCAGATAGGGTTTTTCACATGCATGATGGAAAAATAGATAAAATAGAAATTATTGATACTCCTATGCCTCCAGAGGAGGTGGAATGGTAAGTGCTGCATAAAAAAATGCTAAGAGATCTTCTCAAAAATAAAGTAGCCTATTTAGCATGTTCAGTTATTATAGCTATAGGTCTTATGATATTTGTTTCAATGGAAAATACATATATTAATTTAAGTAAATCCATGAATTACTTTTACAGTGAATATAACTTTGCAGATGGCTTTGCAACTGTTGAATCAATGCCATTAAACTATTTAAGAGTAATAACAGATATTCCAGGGATTGAACAAGTATCGGGAAAGCTTGTAAAAGATGTAAGGGTGTTATTTCCAGATAGAGAGGATAATGTGTATCTTCGACTTGTATCGGTAGATTTGGATGAAAAGGAAAGACTAAATGACATATGGCGTATGGAGGGAACAGATTTAGAACAGGGTAAAAGAAACATATGGACTGGGATAAAGTTTTATGATGCTAATGAGTTAAGTTATGGAGATAGTATAAATGTTATAATAAACGGAAAGCTTATAGAGTTAAATGTTATAGGAAAAGCACAAAGTCCAGAGCATGTATATGTTATGAAGGATATAGCAGATTTTTATCCATCAGAAAAGGAATTTGGAGTAGCATATATTCCCTATGATGTAATGGAAACTCTCTTTGATTGTAATGGAATTATTAACGAAATATCCTTTAAAGTTGATTCTTCATATTCCTTTGAAGATATTAAGAATAATTTGGAAAGTAAATTAAAAAAATATAATATTTCAAATGTTGTAGAAAGAAAAGATCAGCTAAGTAATTTTATGCTATCAGAAGAAATAGCACAGATCGAAAAGATGTCTTCAAGCATACCGATATTATTTTTAATAATAGCAGCTATAATATTATGGATAATGTTAAAAAGGATGGTAGAGCATCAGAGAATGCAGATAGGAACATTAAAGGCATCAGGATATTCATCTTTTCAAATACTTATGCACTATGTTTCATATAGCGTTGTAATTGGAATAATTGGAGGTATTGCAGGTGGCATTTTGGGCTTTGTTATTTCTGATGTAATGATAATGATGTATCAGGACATATACACATTGCCTAATTTAGAAAGTGAAATTTCTGTGTTCTATTTTTTAATGGGTATACTTATTTCGGTTATTTTTAGCAGTATTGCTGGGGTATTAGGAGCTAGAGGAGTATTAAAACTTGAGCCCGCTGAATCTATGCGTCCTCCTGCACCTGTCTCAGGCAAAAAGGTGCTTTTAGAGAATGTAAAGATGTTTTGGAATGCTCTAACAGTACAGGGTAAAATGGCAGTTAGAAATATTTTTAGAAGTAAGGGAAGAAGCCTGTTTACCTGTATAGGTATTGCGTTTTCGTTTAGCTTAATGGCAGCCCTATTTTCTTTTGTTAATATGTTTGATGTAATAATTATGGATAATTTTAAGTATGTGCAAAAATATGATATGAAGGTTACTTTTTTTCCCCCACAGAATGCAACACCAATTATAAGGGAATTAGGGGCAATAAGTGATGTCAGTTTAACAGAACCTATGTGGGAAGTACCTGTGACACTGACAAATGCACATAGAAAAAGTGATACAATAGTTCTAGGATTAAAAAACAATTCGGATTTGTATCATGTTGTAGATGAGAAAAAACATAGAGTGGAACTGTTGAAAGGTGGAATAATATTAGCAGAACCACTTGCTAAAAAGCTTAACGCAAAAATAGGAGATATTTTAGATGTAGACACCCTATTTACTCAAAAAGAAGATTTGCAAATACGTGTAGCAAATATTGTTCCACAATACATAGGAAGCAATGGATTTATGGTATTAGAAGACCTTAATGTTCTTTTAGGACATAGAGATATTGCTAGTTCTGTTTTGCTAAGGCTTCCTAATGAATCAGTGAGAGAAATAAAAAATACACTAAATAAATGTAAAATTGTTACATCTATTGAAGAAATAGAGCAAACTAAAGAGAAATATAAAGATTTAATGGAACAGGCAATTGTGATGCTTTATGCAATGGCTTTAATGGCTGTGTTAACAGGATTTGCTATAATATACAACTCAGGATTAATATCTTTTTCAGAAAGAGAAAGAGAACTAGCATCTTTAAGGGTAATGGGGATGAGTAATGGAGAAGTTATGGAAGTTCTTTCTTTTGAACAGATTTTTCTTGGAGTTATTGGAATTATAATAGGCATTCCACTTACTTATTCTTATAATTATATATTAGCAGAGAGCTTTGAAACAGATTTTTATAATTTCCCAATGGCAGTTGACCCAGAAGTGTTTTTGTATGCACTTGCAGGTACTGGTATAGCGATTTTTCTTGCTTATCTTTCTATAATAAAGAGAATAAAAAAACTCAGCATGGTCGATGTGCTAAAAGAGCGAGAATAATTAAAATTAGGCAAAACAAAAAAATTTGCGACTGGAGTTTCAAAAAAATTTGATGCCATTTTTTGCATAGCAAAATAATATTTCTATGCATGGAAAATCAAGTGTTTCCATGCTGGGCTTTGTAACAAAAATAATCAATATGTATTTTTTTGAAACTACCTTATAAAATTATTGTACAAGTGAGGGTGATTTTATGAAAAAAGCGTTAAAATGGATAATAGGTTCAATAATTGTAATAATGCTAGGAGCATATGTGGTATATGAAATGACAAAACCAGTTGGAGTAGAATTGTTACATATCCAACCTGATGAAGTTGTTGTGTCATTTAAAGAGGAGGGAAAAGTTGAGCCAGTATTAAAAAGAGATGTATACTCTATTTTGACACAAAAAATTGTTGAGCTCAATGTAAAAGAAGGGCAGTTTATAGAAGAGAAAAGTATAATTGCACGTCTTGATACAGAGGATATAGAAAAACAGATAAGTATATTGGAAGTACAAAAAAATAATATGATACAGCTTAAAAATATGACATTGAAGGAATTAAAAAATCAGATAGAACAGCATAAGCTTATGATTCAGGAAACAACTAGGCAGTTAGAAAATGAGAAAAAGGAACTTGAAAGAATAAAAAGTCTTTTTGAAAATGATTCTGCAAGCAGTATACAGGTGGAAACTGCAGAAAATCAAGTTAATCTTCTTGAAAGCACGTTAGAACAGCAAAAATTAGTACTTTTGCAGATGCAAACACAATATAGCAATCCTAAAAGCGAAACGGTGGGATACCACAATTCTAATGTAGATACAATCACTTCCCAGATAAAACAATTGGAAAGTCAACTTGAGGATAGTATTATAAAGGCGCCTATAAGTGGAGTTATAGTTGATCTAAATTACAGAGAAGGTGGAATAATTAATCCTCAATTACCACTTTGTACATTGTATCAGCCAGATGATTATCGTATTGAAGTTATGGTTTTATCTGAGGATGCTGTAAATCTTAAAAAAGGAATGACTGTAGACTTAACGCAGAAATTATCAGATAGAGATATCCAGTTTATAGGAAAAATAGACTATATAGCTCCTGCGGCAACTGAAAGTTTATCTTCATTAGGTTTAAAAGAGCAGCGTGTAAAAATGCATATCAAATTAGTAGAGCAAAGGGAGGCAATTTTATCACCAGGATTTTCTGTTGATGTAGAGTTTACAACATTTAAAGAAGACAATTTAATTGCGGTTCCTAAAACCAGTTTGTTTCAAGCAGATGGAAAAGATGCCTTATGGGTTGTAGAAGACGGTAAAGCCGTAGTAAGATATGTAAAAAAAGGTATAAGTACTGATGTTGATACAGTTATAACTGAAGGCCTTGTTGAAGGTGAATATATAATAAAAGATCCAAATGTAGACGGATTAAGTGCTGGAAAATCCGTAGTTAAAATAAAATAAAGCCGAGTCTCTATTATAGAAAGGACGCAATTTTCTTACAATTGCGCCCTTTTTTAAAATCATTCTAAACTAGGAACCCACATTACTTTTTTCGTTAATACTTTATAATGTGCCTAAATAATTTTTATAGAATTCTTGACTCAACGATTCTATTTCATTTCCAAGCTGACCACTGTTTATTAAATCCCATCCCATCCATAACAATTTTTTCATATATGAATTCTCAACTTTCCTTAATGTAGGAAAAAAAGCATCTGTGCACATTTTTGAAATATCCTGTCCTAAGATATATTCTGCAAGCTTCTTCACATTTGTATCGGCATCTTTTTTTACTAACATGGAAATCGCATTAACAATAGCTCCCTCTTTAGGCCAAATAATTTCAACATCAGCTTTTCCCTCAAGACCTTTTGCATAAAAATACGGCATAATATATGCAGCAGCTCCGTTTTCATTATTAGAACGAATAAGTTTTATCATTTGAGAAGGATGGCATGCATATTTCGTATTTTCACTTAACTTTCTAATGCCTTCATCTCCTAACAGAGATTTATAATTCAACAATACCGATTCACAAAAGTATTCTTTTTGTCCGCGAATAATAACATCCTTTTTAAATTCTGGTTTTGTCAACGCTTCTAGTGATTCTGGCATACCTCTGTCGCCTAACTTGTTCTTATTGATTACAATAACTAATAAATTCATTGTGAACATTGTGTAGTTTTCATTAGGATCGATATATCCGATTTCCTTAATTCTTGAATCTACCGTAACTGGTAGCATGGACTTAAAGTATTCTTCATCAATAAATCGATTTTTAAACGGCGGATAAAACAGGGCATTGATTCCTGGTGTAATAATTATTTCAGGCAGTTCGCCAATTGACGTTACTTTTTCAAGTTTTTTATAAAATGATAAATGGTGATTCGCATGACCTTCTATAACAAGGTTTAATTTTTCGGAATTAAAACGTTTTTCTTCATTGGATACATATTCTCTAATCATAGATTCAAAAGGTACTTTTATAGGGCACGGCATCAAGGCCAATAAATCAATATGCTCATTATCAAATCTTTCATCTATTTCACGTTTTGAAACCATCTAATCCCCCTCCTTCAACATATACGGTAGTTTCAAAAAAATACATATTCATCATTTTTGTTAGCAAGCCCATTATGGAAGCTTTTGAGTTTCCAAGCATAGCAACATTATTTTGCAAAGCAAAAAATGCAAATCAAATTTTTGAAACTCCATTTGATCAGTTGTTTTTTGATTTTGCCTAATCTTTATCGACCGGTTCACCAATTTCTTCTATCCTTTCACCTTTTCTTAATCGATTTCTGATATCCATCATTTGACGATCCATCTCTTCAAGTTTATCTAGATTTTCAATTTCCTTTTTAGATGTATTTATAACTTTATATATCCCTCCATTTTTTATTATAATCCTTTTTTCTGCCATTAACGACAGAATAGGATCATGGGTTGCCATAATGATAATTTTCTCTTGTTTAACTAATAATTCAATAGCTTTTCTTCGATCAATGCCTGCATTTTCAATTTCATCAATCAATACAATCGGAGATTTGCTCAAATAAGCCGTATCTGCAATCATTAATGCTCTTGATTGCCCACCGCTTAAAGATGTTATCGGTGTATCCTTATTAAATTTTTCACCAGCTAATTGATTCGCTTTTTCAATTATTTTTTCTATGACTGGATTTTTTTCATCTAGACCTCTGCTTTGAGCATGCATCTTTATAAATGCATGTACACTAACATCCATAACAAAATTCATATTCTGAGATAATTGAGATACTAATTTCTCTTCAATAGAAAAACGTATGTCATCAGTTGGAATCCTTCCATTGATTAAAACTTGGCGCTTTGTCGGAGTATCCTTTTGAGCAATCCATTCGATATCACCAAGCAATCGACTTTTCCCTGACCCTGTCGGACCAACAATAGATATAATTTCTCCCACACGCAATGTAATTGTAACCTCTTCTGGTTCACCGCTTTTATTATATCCACCTATTATTTTTATATCGTTCACTTTTCGAACTTCAGATTTATATAAACTCATCATATACCTCCTACGTCCAGCTCATTGTTTTCACATTGCCAACTTGAAAATCTTTACCTATTTCACGTTCACCTAAACAATATGAACATAAAGCAGCTGGCATTGTAAATCTTAATCTCTTATTGCTGACAGTCTCAATATCGCTAGCTTCTTGAAGCATTTTGGATAGCTCTAATGAGCCTTGTCCTGTAATACCGTTAACATGAATAATCTTCGCTTTCTTATTAGCCTGTCTGACTTGATAAGCAAAAACTTCCCTTTCTGCCTGTGAAACAATATCACTTTTAGTAATAACAACAAGATCTGCATACATGAGCATAGGGCCTATTTTTTTCGGTGTATTAACGCCACTTAAATTATCAATGACACAGACGGCATATACACCCTTTATATGGGGAGAACATCGATTACAAAGTCCTGCACTTTCAGTTAAAAGATAATCAAATCCTTCTCTGATCCCCCAACTGACACCATCTTCAATATTAGTAACAAAGAAATGATCAGGACATAAGTTGCCAGATAACCCAACTTTTACAGGAATTTTCTGCTCTTCATATATAACATCATCCGTTGTTGCTAAACAATCAAACTTAATAACTCCTACTTGATATTCTTTTTTAATAAACTCAATGACCTTTGTTAATACAGATGTTTTTCCCGACGAAGGCGGTCCGGCTACTGTAATTAATTTCATTAATGCTCCCTCCTTATTTAATCAAAGTTTGAATTTGTCCCTCTTTTAACTCAATATGATAGAACAAATCAAAATACGCTATTAATATTTGATTAAATTCCTTATCATAATTTTCAGGATATAATGTATAGGCTAACCACTCTAAACCTATAATTCGATTAACTGAAGGTGGTCTATCAAACCAATTAAACGGTAGCTGCGGTATTTTATAAACCGATTCATTCATAACCGCATTGATATTCAACCATCCGATACCATTTTCTATATAATCCAATGAACCCTCAATGGAAAATCCTGCGCTACCTATAAGAATTACATCTGGATCTCCTGCCATGATTTGCTCAATAGAAACAACCGCATTTGATTGTTGAGTCATATCCTCACTAATGATATTAACTACACCGACATTTGACAATAATTCCTGATTAACGCTTCCTTCAGGTTCCGTTGTCAATCCGTCTTCACCTCTGGCATAGTATACTTTTTTCATCATATCTTCACTGATATTTTCTGTTAATTCTGTTATATGCTCCAACGTTTCTATACAAAAATCTGCAAGTTCCCCTGCATGCTCTTTTCGATTAATTACCTCACCCATAAAGATATAAGCTTCATCATAAGTATCTATTCCTCCATCAACCATGACAACAGGAATTCCAGTCTTAGTTTCCAGATTATCCGCTGCTTCAATTTGAGATTCAGTAATACCAGCAAATACAAATAATAGAAAATCAGGTGCTGCAGCTATAATCGTTTCAGGATTCATTTTCTTGGAATTTCCGAACAGCATACCCAACGCTGGTAAATCCGTATATGCTTCATTTAAGAAGCCCTTCGATTTTTCACTTAACTCAGAATTCCATCCAATCATCAAATCAGGAGCTAAAGTATATAAAAATATACTGCTGCTATTATTAACAGCAAATATTGAGTGAATATCTTTTGGAATTTCTACTACTCTATTTGCCATATCAGTTATTATTCGAGTGGATGATTCTTCAATCATCTTATATTCAACTAGCGTCTCTTGAATCTTTTCAGTATTTTCACTTTCTGATGTCTGTGACCTTCCACCACTTTCTTCTATACTGCTGTTAACTTCCTGCTTTATAGTTTCTTTCTGACATCCCATCGTTAACACAATCATGATAAAACAAACTATGAGTAATATAATTTTATTTCTTTTTACAAAATTCTTCATTCTATTCTCACTTCCCTTTACCTAATAGTGCTAGCATACAACTTTATTTCCTCTTAATCCTTGAAGCTTTTCCTCATCCATATTCGATTTAATAATGGACAAAACTTTCATTTCCAGCAGTTCATATTTTTCCTTAAATGAATCACTTAGAACACGATCCCATCCAAGAAAATCAACCGGTGATCCATATTCATTCTCAATAAAACTATGTTTTTCTGGTAAGAAATGTGCACCTCTCAGATAATTTTCAAATTCACTGGATAACATAAAATCTATTACCTCTTGCAAATTATCTTTTTCAGACGTTTTCACTGCTGCAAACATCGGAAATCCTGGTGTTCCTTCTTTAGGCCAGATAAATGAAACATTTTCTTTGTTCGGAATCATACTTACAATCGAATCGGGCATAACATTGATTGGAGATGCATCTTCAAAACCTTTACCAATATGTCTCGCCACTTGTGTAAAATGTTTCAATTCATGAATCTGATCAGCAAAAGCTAATGCCGTTTCCTTACTATATAATTTTTCTAAATACATAATAATTCCCATATCACATGAATTAATTCCATGACCGTGAATAACTATTTTGTCTTTATAGATTGGTGATAATAATTCAATAAAGGATGTAGGTATTTTTAAACCATCTAATTTCGTATGATCTACGACAATAATTGATGCACCTAATCCAAGTAAAGTCATCTTTTCATTGTTTTCAAAACCAGTATACAATCCTAATTTTAAGAATTTCTTGAAATTTCTTTCTTGTAGTAAACCATATCCACACTCAACGATAATATCAGGATATGAGTCAACATTTTGGACTTTAGATAATAAATCTCTGTCTGAACGAGTATCCAAGTTTTCTAATAAATTAAAAATTAATTTTTCTTCATTCTTTTCGTTATATTCTTCTACATATAGCTTAAATAATTCTCTCATGCCTACTTTTACAGCACAGGATGGAAAAACTGACAATACTTTTGGGATACTTGCCGCTTTATGAAAAACAAGCCACAATCCACTTTCGTCATCAATAATCTCATAATCTTTGATACCTGCCTCAATGATTTCCATTTCATAAGGTTTTTTAGAACCTCTTCTTTTTTTTGCATTTTCACACCAATTAGCATCCCTTTTTAGCATCTTTTTGTCAATTTCATCTTTAATTTTCTGACTTCCAAATCCGCCCCCAATATATGTATATCCACCCGGTTTTAATACTCTAAAAATCTCTTTAAAAGCATTTACTCTATTTTCCCAAAAGAACATAGATCCTCTACTGATAATCAGATCCATACTTTGATCAGCAAAGGGTAAGTCACAGGCATCTCCAAGCAATGTAGACACTTGATCTTTCAATCCTGTATCATTAATCCTATTTTCAGCTAAATTCAACATGTCCTGATTTATATCATAAAGACAAACTTCCAGTTCACTCGCCTTTGCCAAGGCAATACCTAGATGTCCATTACCGCTTCCTAAATCCAAACATTTTCCATTGCTAGGTACTTTTCCTTTTTCCAATATCTGCTTTGCAATAACTGGATAAATCGGTGCAAATATATTAGTTGAAATATCTTCAAATTCTTTAACATTCATCATAAAACCCTCCTCTTATAAAATCTTAACTACATTGTTCCATCAAGCAGTTGTTGAGCCATTTCATCGGTTAAGGTACATCTATAGAAAAGTTCATAGAAAATCTTTGTTTCCTCAATCATGTCATATCCATATATATACGGATATAATGCATTCGCTGTCCATTTGATTCCAATAATCCTATTAGCTGACGGTGGTCTGTCAAACCACTTGAAAGGTTTATCCGGCACCCTTACCACTCTTTCATTTCCTACAGCTTGCAAAGTGGAATACATAGTTTCTGTCATGATACTCTCTTCAGCTGAACTCCCATCATTCTCAGGACATACAAGAATGACATTTGGATCCCAATCAATCAGTTGTTCAATGGATACAGTCGCTCGACCATAGCCGCTAGTAATATCAACTTTTGCAATATTAATACCTCCTACATAGCTAATTAACGCTGCATGACTTGATCCTTCTGGATCTGTTTGAAGCCCTTCTGATCCTTCAGCATAATATACAGTCACTTTCTCACTTTCATCAATACTCTCCCTTTTTTCTTCAATATCGTCATATGTATCTTGAATATATGCCACAAGTTCATCCGTTCTTTCCGTTTCACTTAATAATTCACCTAAGAACTCATAACCTTCAATCATTGTATCCAAACTGAATTCAACATTCACAACAGGTATATTTAATTGAGTTGACAATTCATCAGCAAATTCAATCTGAGAATCCGAGATTTCTCCTGCATTAATAATGATATCCGGATCTGCTTTTATTATTTCTTCAATATTTCCTTCATTTCCGTTGCCGTACCAACCGCCTAAAACTGGTAATTCGTTATACACGTCATCCAAAAAAAGTTTTTCAGATTTGGAAGCTTCCCAGTTTTTGCCCACCAATAAACCTGAATCTATAGTATAAACAACAATATTAGCTACTGGTCCTGTACAGAATACTTTTGTAATCTTCTTTTCAACTTCCATCGTTCGACCTGACATATCAGTTACAGTATATGTTAGAGCTTCTTTGGTATCCGATGATTGTAATATTTCTTCTACATTTGATGCTCCTGATGATTCTTCTATATTTGATGTTTCGGTACTACACCCGTTAAATATGGTCATTAAATACACAATACTTAGTAACGCAATAATCTTTCTCATAACAGCCACCTCTTTTTTATTTAGGCAGAATAAAATAAATAACTGATCAACTGGAGTTTCAAAAAATTCGATTTGAAGGGATTTGTGCCTAAATTATTGAATATGTATTTTTTTGAAACTCCCTTAGCATGATACGCATACTTTCAAATCACTGTCGTGTAGTTCATAAACTTTACCATTGATATCATATACCTGTTTCAATAATTGATCTGTAATGATATCGTCTGGGTTACCTTTGCCAAGAACTTTTTTATCATTAAAGATAACAACTTCCGTTCCGCACTCGAATGCTTGATTAGGCGAATGTGTCGTCATAATAATCAGCTTGTTTTTCTCCTTCAGCTTCTTTATTACCTGCAATATCTTAGACTGATTGCCAAAATCCAGATTTGACGTAGGTTCATCCATGATGATAATATCAGATTCTTGAGCTAACGCCCTTGCTATTAATACCATTTGACGCTCACCACCACTGATACTCATAAAAGAATCATCTTTCATATATTCGATTCCAAGTTCGTCAATAACCTGATCAACAATCTCCCAATCCTTACTGCTTGGCACCCGTCTTTTGAAATGAATCGTTCTTCCCATCATCACAACATCCTTTATGGAAAAATCAAATGGTGCCTGATGAGCCTGTGGCACATACGCAATATGTTTAGCCAAATTCTTCTTACTATAGTTAGAAATAGGTTTTCCTAATAAGAAAATTTCACCACTAACAGATTTTAAGAATCCCAACAAAGTTTTAAAGAAAGTTGTCTTTCCAACTCCATTAGAGCCCAATAAACATATAACTTCACCTTTCTCAAAAGATAAATCAATGTCTTTAATCGTTATCTTCTTACCATATCCACAAGTTAACTTTCGGCATTGAAGCATCACCAACACCTCCTTGATCTTATTAATAATAATACAAAAATCGGTGCGCCAATAATTGACGTAAGAATACTAATTGGAATTTCAACCTGCAACATCGTCCTAGCAACATCATCCATAATCAGTAAATATGTTCCGCCTATAAGTATTGAAAAGGGCATTAACATACGGTTGTCTGGTCCGACGATCATTCTAGCAAAATGAGGAATGATTAATCCTACCCAGCCTATCGTTCCGCAAACAGAGATACTCATAGAAACAATAATCGTTGAAACAACAATAATGACTTTTCTAATAATCGATGTATCTACACCTAAACTAGCAGCTTCTTCATCACCAAATGCCATTACATTCAATTGCCATCGATAACGCATCAATATAATTATGCCAATGGTTGTAGGAATACCGATATATAGTGCGTCCTTCAATGTCACTGCCGACAGACTTCCCATTAGCCAAAATGTAATAGCAGGTAACGAATCCTCAGGATCCGCTAAGTATTTTGTAATTGATATAAATGCTTGAAACACAGTTCTAATTACCATACCACACAATACCAAAACAATAATCTTATCGCCAGTTTTTCCGACAGCATGACTGATAATATAAGTCACTGTTACTGCCAATAATCCAAATGCAAATGACAGTAGCTGTATCTCCATATATCCTCTGTTAAATATAATTCCTAATGCTGCACCAAATCCTGCTCCTACTGAAACACCAAGAATATCCGGGGATACCATCGGATTCTTAAACATACTTTGATAGGCCGTTCCTGATATCGACAGTGCAGCTCCTATAAATACCGACGTAATGACTCTTGGCAACCGAACCTGAAACAAAATAGTCTCGACCTGTCTAAGAGAATCAGGTACCTCCCCTTTAAGCTTAAACATAATTGTTGATAACAACTCATTGAGTGAAATCTCATATCTCCCTGCTGTCAAGGACAACATAATTACCATAATCATCAATACCAACATCAAACCTATAAACCAAGTCTTATTAATTCTTAATTTCTCTTTCTTTTCAACTTGTTTCTCGACTTTAACCTTCTCGGCTATCCGAACATCCATAAGTCACCTCCAAAAATAACAAACTCCAATAAGGATATTGATTTCCCCATTGAAGTTATCGTTTTCTGTATTTAAGGTTTTTCCACATAACTGAATATCTGCATCATTAACCCTTAACCGTTTTACCAACTTTTAATGCGTTATGTTGTGTTTTGTATATTTTACTACCGCATTTCACTTTTGTCAATACTTTATATTTTGTTTTGTTATGTTTTGTTGTGTTATATATTTTTCTATTCATAATTGTATTTAATACATAAATGCAAATAAAGAAAAAGGCTCCTACCATTTCTGATAGAGGCCTGATAATCTAATTTTTATTTGTTATAGTTTCATGTGGTTCTTCAGCTATTCTCCTACATTTCTGCCGCCATACATTCTTTATATAATTTCCTTTTTCTTGCGATATAACAATAGCACTAACACTGCAAGCAATGCAGCGATGGCAGAAGTAAGATAAACATTTTTAAAGCCACCATTTAAAGTGGATTGGAAGGTACTCTCTATGCGTGAACCTTCCTTTATTATCTCCGTCACATAGTTTTGTTTAGCAGTCTCAAAGGCACCAGGAACAGCATCTTTTAGGACGGTCATTTTGTTTGATAAATCGGTCATTTCGGTAATGGTCATCTTCATTGCGGTTACAGCTGCTCCCATATCGGTTTGACTCTTTTGGCTATCTGCTATCTTTCCCTCAAGCTGGCTTATTGCTTTTTGGAGTTCTTCTATTTTTGCGTTAAGATCGTCAACTGACTTAATCTTTGCCAAATCATCTAAGGCTGACTGCGGAACTGATGATTTAACTTCATCTGGAATCATATCCACAATAGTCATATTTGGCGGAAGGGTAAGATTGCCCATCTTCTCAAACATTTTTGATACAGCTTGCAGTTGCTCCAAGGCAACCATTTGAGCTTTTAACCCTTGCTCTATACCGGCAACACCTTGCCGGATGCCCTTTTTGCCCTCTTCCATCTTCTTTACTACATCTTCCATTTGAGCTTTGCCCTCGGCAATACCGTCAATACCTTTGACAATACCATTTTGAATGTTTTTAATTACATCGGGTGTCATCTCGGCAAACATACGCTCTGTCAAGGTGACTGTATTGGCAGTAATTGTAGTAACATCAGAGTTTTGCATAAGCTCAATTAAATCTGCAGGCATTTTGTAGTTTGAGTTCGAGTTGCCGTTCATATTGATTTTCATACTGGTCATGGAAGAGAGATCGGGCATTTCCATATCAGAAAGCTTATCCCTTATTTGCTCGTTGTCTTTTAGCTTGTTGAATTCATCTGTAATTTCCTGCACATAGGGCAAAGATGGAACGCTAACCTCTTTGGGTAACACATTCATAACATTTGTTTGTACCAACCCTCCTGCATGGGCAATAAAGCCCACCATAATAGCCGGAGCAATAGCTGTGCCAATAGAACGCACCAATGAAAGAGCTGCCAGAGCGGAATTTGACTGCTTTTCATCGGTATTTTCCAGCATCATATAGTTGAGCGGTGTACCCATGGTAAAGCCCATTCCGATACCAATAAGAATGAGACTAATGACCACAGTCAAAAAGCTAGGGGCGGCAGTGGTAACTAAAATCAAGAACAAAGCTCCCACAATCGACACAGCAAAACCAAAGCCCAGCACGATTTTGACACCATATTTATCAATCAGCTTACCCGAAATAGGGGCGCCAACACCGGCAAACGCTCCTAAGATAATGACCAGGTAGCCGCCACTGCCGGTGACAATTTTAAGAGCGTTTTCCGAAAACTGGGGCACAAAAATCACACCCATCATCACAATACCACTAAGAAACGAGATAATCAGCGTGATTAAAATATTACGGGTGGTAAAGTATTTTAAGTTCATTACAGGGTCGGCTGCTTTTTTCTCTATAAAGATAAAAAGTGGCAACAACGCGATAAATAACAGCAAGAATGGATATACATTCAAGTTTTTAATGGTACCCAAAATATTAAAGAAATCTAGATTTTTAAGTCCGTAAAGTAAAGATAATATCATAGCTGTAAGAGTAAAAATACCTAGAATATCAGTCTTTTGGTGATTTTCAATTTTCGCATTTTGCAGCGTGAAAAAGCCTCCAACAAGTATAAACAAGGTTATAGGAATATTTATATAAAAAATATATTGCCAGTTGTTTTGGCCAAATATGCCTAAAATAAGGCTACCGGCAGAAGCACCAAATATATTGGCAATACCATACACACCACCCACAAGACCTAATGCCATACCGCGCTTATTTTCAGGGAAACTGGTACCAAATTCCGCTGTGGCAATGGGCAATATGCCACCGCCTCCAATGGCCTGCACTACACGTGCTGCAAGTAGCAGCGAAAAACCCCCAAAGCTTTCAGACAGTCCACAAAAAAGTGAACCGATACCAAACAAAGCAATACAGGTAAGATAAATATATTTCCTGCCAAATTTGTCAGCCAGTTTGCCCATAATGGGAATACTAGCCGCGTATGCTAAGGTGTAAATGGTTATCATCCAAATACCCGTTTGAGCATCCACACCTAAATTGTTTTGAATAAGAGTTCTAGCGGGAGTTACAATGCCGGTGTCAATAGCTCCCATAAAAATACCGGCTAAATAAATAATAGACACCAAAACCATGTTTGGTTTTTTAATTGTTTTTTTCATCTTGATTCTCCTTTTGCAAGTTCCAATGCATTATTTGCAATTTGGGATAAAGCTTTGTTTGCAATTTCAAATTTTGTTTTGTCAATTCCCTTTTTCAATCCGTCATTCCAATACTCTAAGATATTAAGTAGCGTTGGTTTCAAATCGTGCGCTTTCTTTGTGAGTGAAAAAATATAGGAACGACTATCGGCAGGATTTGTTCTTCGCACCACATATCCTTTGCTTTCCAGTGATTGCATAGTCCTTGTCATCACGGCTTTGTCATAGTGGATTTCATCAATCATTTGGTCTTGCGTTTGCCCTTTAATGATTTTGTGAAACTTTTCTATGGTGTTATTCTGTGGCATTATTTCCTTTTCTAGCAATAGCAGTATCACCATACCCTCTGCTGTATTAAGGTCATATTGCTTTAATCTGTTTTTGAAAAAAAGCTTGAAGTACTTTTCGATTATGATATTGTTTTTGCCAATCAACTCCATTATTCTATGCTCCTTATATGATTTAGTTGCTTCATCAACTATACTATCACAATTTAGTTGCTTTTTCAACTAAATGAGTTGAAAAATAAAATATTGATATTGTTAAAAAATTTTTAAAATTTTTATTGACTCTCCTGTTGGGGAAGATATTATACTAAAATTGTAATCAAAAATATGCATATTGGAGATTGAAATCATGTACAAAATAGGGTTGTTTTCAAAAATCAACAAAATCACCATTAAAACATTAAGACATTATGATGATATTGGACTTTTAAAGCCCGCTCATATAGATGTTGAAACTGGATACAGATATTATTCTTCAGAGCAGTTACCACAAATACATATGATCATATCTTTGAGGCAGATGGGTTTTTCACTTGAAGAAATAATTTCCATGACAGTAAATGGTGAGAATGTAATGCAGTATTTTGAAAAAAGAGAGCAGAATTTAGTTTTACGTATTTCAGAACTAAATCACATATCTCGAAACTTTGATTTTCTCCCTCCGAGTGCTGACAACCAGTAACCCTATTGCCTCTATTAATCTATTGTTCATCTGTTACGTATTCTAAAAATAACAGCTAGCTGACAATCCAAAGTTTTTCCAATAGAGCCTAATGCGTAAAATCTTATATCTTTAACTATATTAGCTTAGTATTTTTGTCCATTTCTTTTATATTAGGTTCTAGATGAAAAGTAATAATACTTCCTTTACCAAAATAATTCTTCAACTGTTGCTCAAGTAATTCAGAAACTTCATGTGCATTGTATAATGAAATTGTTTCATCAAATAACAAGTGTGATTCTATAGCTACATTAGGACCTACACGTCTAGTCCTTAAATTATGAAAATCCTGAATTTCACTTGTTTTGTCTAAAATATTCAATATATATTGCACTTCGTGTTCATTAAGAGACACCTCTAGTAATTCATTGACTGCTGGCAGCATAATTTCAAATGCTACTTTGATTATAAAAATACTTACTACTATAGCAGCTATAGGATCAAATATTGTCCATTTATCTCCGATGAAACAAGCAAAACTTATCCCTATAAGGGTTCCAATAGAAGATAATGCGTCTGTTCGATGATGCCAACCATTTGCAACTACAGCTGGAGACTTTATTATTTCTCCAACCCTTTTGGTATAACGATATAAAGCCTCTTTAAATACAATTGATAATATGGCTGCTATTACTGCAACCATTCTAGGTCTAGATATCGTTTCACCTTTTATTAAAACCTCAAAAACAGCAATCAAACCATTTTTCATAATGTTATATCCCGCGAATAATAACGTTAGACCAATAATTACTGTTGCAAATGTTTCATATTTGCCATGTCCGAAATTATGTCTTTCATCTGCAGGTTTATCTGTAAATCCGAAACCAACTAAAACAACAATATCTGTTAAAAAATCTGTTAATGAGTGAATTCCATCTGCAAGCATAGCATTACTTTTTCCAAATATGCCCGCCATTATTTTAATAATTGTCAATATTGTATTTACAAAAAAACCAACCCACGTTACTTTTTTTGCTTCACAACTTCGTTTTTCGTAAGTTATTTCATTATTGTACATATTGCCCTCCTTAATTTCTTATTTAATAAAAAAACAAATACTAGCCCTTGTCATATATGGTTTATTGATTTATCAACCTTTTACTCTTATTAAATTTAAAATATAAATAGTTTTTTAATTTATATATGTCATGCGTTTTAATCCCACTTTTAGCTATTAGTAAATCAAATTCATCCTGTACGCATTTCATTTCTTCTATAGCAACTATTACATGCTTTGACAAGTAAGCTCCCCAATTTTTCTTCCTATTAAAGGTTTATATATATCAATAGAATCAATAATGCTATATTCTTTAGAAGATTTTGATAATTCATAATTATTCCCATTATATTTATATAAGATATTTGCTATATATGTGACAATGCTTACATGATATTCTTATAATTTAGATGCAAAAACACTACCTACTACTCCTGTACCATAAAGTAAGAGACTTCATTTTGCACCTCCTCATTTGAAATATCTATAAAACAAAAAACACATCTGTGGGACATTACTGTCCCACAGATGTGTTTATTCTCAATCTGCTGTCACCCACCGGTGACCCGGCCCCCCATGGATCTTAGTAAGATTCATTGGCCTGCTCAGTTTCTTAACAATATATAGCATTTTATATTATTATATTATACATAACTTTATAGTTTGTCAATAATATATTCTGCCATCTTTATCAAATTAATATCATTCCATTTACGCCCGATTAGCTGAATCGAAATCGGCAATCCCTTATCACTATATCCAATGGGGATAGTTACGACTGGATTGCCAATAACGCTTAACGGTATAGTAAAGCATGTTGTCGCTTTATCATAAAGAATTTCGTTTCCATTAATCATATTCCATTTTTTATACACTGGAAATCCATTTTGATATCTATTTGGTTTAATATGTTTGAATGCAATTGTTCTCGTTACTGTATGCATCATAATATCAACTTCATTAAAAAACATTTCATATTTCGCAGATATTTGAAAAATTACAAATCGTGAACCTCTTCATTATAAGCCTTTAAGCCTCTCAATTCTCACAGCTTTCAACATGCATGGATTGCTGCATTTCTACTATTGTTTCATTACACCAACGTACAACAGCCTCACTAGATATTATTCCTCTTCTTAGCACCGCCTTGATAAAACAAACTCTCTCCTTTGATATTTCCTGGATACCTTGTTCCAAATCCTTTTGCATTCCAATATACTTCTCCATATTCTTTTCATGGAGTTCTTTATAATTCTCTAGCATACGGATTACATTTTGCCTCGGTTGGCTACTTGAAAACAATAATTTTAGCATAAACTCAGAACGTATTGGCTGTTGCATAGTCTCTTCTAAAAGCCATGTGTTAAGTTCCTGCTTTCCCTTTTCGGTTATTCCATATTGAATTTTCTTTTCATTTTTTTCTTTGAAAACAATTTCAATTACCCCATCCTTTAACATCCTTTTTAATGTTGGATAGATATGTCCGAAATTTTCATTCCAAAATCCAGACAGAACCTTGTCGCTGTATTTTTTAATATCATATCCGCTACTTGGCGACTGATTCAAAATCCCCAAAATAGCATATATAGATTTATTCTTTAACGCCAACCCTATTCCCTCTCCTTCCATGTTTGCACATATTTCTCCAATTTCAACACAGTCTGTTCAAGCCTATTAAAATCCCTCATTTCCTGAGAAATCCCCATACAATTTTCCTTTATTTTCTTATCCATCATTAGTGCCTCCAACTTAGATCTCAATATTTCTGGAGATAATTCCTTTATGTTCTCTGTCATCCCCAATTGTAAAGATACAAGGCGCTTAGTCACCATATGTTGGTCATTCACCTGAGGTAATGCAAGCATTGGAACCCCAAAGTATAATGCTTCGTTCACACTGTTAAAACCTGCGTGAGTGATAAATACATCAGCCCGCTTTAAAATCTCCAGTTGCGGAAGAAAACTCTTTACAAAGAAGTTTGACGGAATTTCACCTAACTGTGAAACTTCACATTTCTTTCCAATGGACATGCATACATAATAATCATTGTCACTCAACGACGCAATACAAGTCTTGTAAAAATCCACAAATTCTGTATTTAGACTTCCTAGCGATATATAAATAAGCTTTCTGTCTCCTATAACAGAAAAATCAATTTCATATGCTTCTTGTTCTCGATTAATGGACGGCCCGACAAATAAATAATCTGGCTCGTTTACCCCATCATCACCGTTGAATTTTCTAGTGGTGTATACGATATTCAAATTTCCTTTGCTTGTAAAAACCTGTTCTAGTGAAGGCTCCTCTATTTTATAGTTTGAACAAATTCGTTTTAATATCTGATAGCAATTATCCAATTGAGGATGAAATCCTGCCACAAGCGTGTGCTTTGGTACCGGCGCGTGACTCATAGCAAAAGAGGAGTGGGAACAGACTACTGGAATTTTAGTAATCTGTTTTATAAAACAAGCTCCTCCGAAAATAGAATCGCAAATAATCATATCATACAAATCTTCTTTCAATATTTCCAAAATTTCCGGCAACACTACTTCATCATACATAAGAATATATTCCATCAACATAAAAAACGGATGCCTGTCTGTCGGACGATATTCTTTTAGAAATAGATCTAGTTTGTTACTAAATCCAATCCATTTTGCCCCCATTTTTGTTACCTGTTCTGAAAATGGTTTTGAACAAAAATAGCTAACTTGGTTTCCTCTCTCTGTAAGTTTCTTAACCAATCCAAGCGTAGGGTTAATATGCCCATACAGATTTGCATTTATAAACAAAATGTTCATTGTTTTATCCTTCTTTCTATATCACTCTGATATATTATATTATATCAGAGTGATATATAGCTGTCAACGTAATTTCAAGCACAAAAGGACAACTATATTAACAATTTGTAGCTATTCCGCTTATTACTGACTCATTGTGTAACAACTGCTCCACTTTTCTTATCACACCCTAGAACCATTATTACTGAAAATATTTTGGGAATGTCTACACATTTGCTTGTAATATCAAAGAAATTATAGTAGATTTATTAAAAGTAGATTCATTAAAAATAATTAAAAGCATTAGGTGGAGAATTAATATTATGAATAAAGGTTTTGAAAAAATAATTCTTAAATCAACAGGTTCAAGGGAATTATATGAAACTGAAGAAGTTCAGGAGCTTTGGGGAGGATATGGAAAAATACTGCGTTATGGATTGATTGGATCACAACAAAAAAGTGTTGTGGTGAAAAACGTATGCTTACCTGAACGTGCAAGACAATCTAGAGGAGGCAATTTATCCTTTCAGAGAAAACTGAAATCATATAAAGTGGAAATTGCATTTTATGAAAATTGGAGCAAAAAATGCGAAGATGCTTGCAGAGTCCCTAACTGGTATGCTTTTGAGTGGCAAAAGAATGAGTTCTTAATGGTATTTGAAGATCTTGATACAGCAGGCTTTATAAGGAGAAAACAAAGCATAGGCTGGAAGGAAATGCAGTTGTGTTTAAAATGGCTGGCTGATTTTCATGCAACTTTTATGGGTGAAAAGCCTGAAAAACTCTGGACACAAGGTACCTACTGGCATTTAGCAACCCGCCCTGACGAATTAAAAGCTATGAAAGATACAAAATTAAAGAATGCAGCTAAAGCTATAGACAGAAAACTTAACAGCTGTACATTTAAAACCTTTGTACATGGAGATGCAAAACTTGAGAACTTCTGTTTTTCCGAAGACGGAAATAGTGTTGCGGCAGTAGACTTCCAATATGTTGGCGGCGGCTGCGGAATGAAAGATATTGCGTATTTTATTGACAGTTGTCTTTATGATGATGAATGTGAAAGTTGGGAAGATGATATTTTAACATATTATTTCACAGAACTAAAAAAAGCTCTTGATTTCAAAGAGAAAAATGTTAATTTTGAAGCATTGGAAAAAGAATGGCGCCAATTATATCATGTAGCGTGGGCAGACTTTTATCGTTTTCTTAAAGGTTGGGCTCCTGGTCATTATGAAAGCAGGTATAGCGAACGTATTTCACAAAAAGTTGCAAATGATCTTACGTAACATAGAGTTGAAAATCCCAAGCTGAATTATATAAAGTTGATTTGTCTGAAGTTAATTCGGATAATAACTTTGCATAACTATCAAAATCAATTAAATAAATTTATTTGACAATCTCTACATGATTTTACTTCCCTAACTTTAATTACATCATCATCTGCAACAGTGCCAAATAAAATAGGAGAACTAGAGTCATGCAAATGATAGTTTTGGGAAACTATATTTTGACTACAGTTAGCATAACAATACAGACATCCATTTTTGCAAGTATTATACGCCCCAATATCAATGCTTGTGATGCAACCACACTCTGGACGCTGATTTTTATCTTTTTCGACTATTAATTTGTAATCGCCAAGTTGCTCAAATCTTTCTTTGTCTACACAATGAGCACGTCGAATTCCAAACTTGCTTAAATCTATGTCCTCCGCACATGTGTCAATATAAATCCCTTCAGCTTTTGCTATTTCTGATAACTGCTGCATTAATTCTTCTTTCTGCTGTAGTGTTGGATTTGCTATTCCTAACTTAGCGGTGTTTTTCTGCGTCTTCTTATATAAATCCAAAAAACTCACTGTACATTTCTCAGTATATCCTGCAAGTTTATCTGCGAGCATTTTAAAATATTTTATATGATATTCCATTGTATAATTCTCATTAATAAGTATAGGATCATATCTCCAAACCACTTTTTCCTTTCCTATTTTTTTCGAAAGCTTTTGAAAACATGGTATAATAATATCATTTTTGGATGGAACATTTGGCTCAACATCTTTGCCATACGAATTTAAAGTGAATTGAAAGTAGTATATATAATCTCTTAATTCATCAAGACGGTCAAGCATCGGTAATGGATTCTTCGTCCAAAAAACAATTCCGTCAACAACATCAGGTGAGAGAGCAATTTTTCCTACCTGATGAATGTTCATTGGATTGCGAACATAAACATAACCTTCTTTTATACGATTGTAAAACCAGTCAGAATAATATGTTGGTATATCTGTTCTTCTACTCGCACTAATAATCATAGCGTCACCACCATTATAAGTTGGATACTACGCCAAACTGTTTTATCTATTCTATATGAAATCGATTCCTTATATTTTTGATTGGTGAAACCAAGCAAGAAATCTTACTTTGAGAAAGATTTTTTGCATCTATAATCCACTGAATGTCACATGACTACCCTACAATAATCTCCTTGTCAAAGTATGCTTGACTCTTTCCATTTTTATTATTTTATCATATCCGGAAATCCCGTTACTAATGAATATTTTGTTCTTTCAATTAATTCTTTTTTGCTCCCACTTAAATTATATATTTTTAGCCATAACAACTAAGTCCTCTGCAACTTTTTCTATAGATCTATTATTTATAAAGTATTTATTTTTTATTTCTTTAAAAAGTTCTTTTGTATATAAAATTTCTTCACGAATATCTTCGATGTAATAGTCTCTTCGCTCTTCTTTATATTCATCACTATCATCACAAACCTTATCATTTTCATCAGTAAAAATCAATCTTTGAAAAATATGTTCTGCTGTATCCTGTAATTCAATCGGCATTACATTATCCCTTTTTATAAGACAATTAAAATATCTTGCATTATATATAGGACTAACTGCAATAACTATATTATCTTTGTTTTCATCAATTAAACTGCTTAAAATTGCACCTTTAATTTTACCTCTTTCATTGTGAAAAGGATTATCATCAATAAAATTTTCTATCGTTGTCTTAAATCTACGCTTTATCTCTTCATCTAAATCAAAAAAAGTATACCCAAGTTTTTCAGCAACCCTCTCACCAACTACAGTCTTGCCCACACAACTCACGCCAAAAAGCATAATTACCATAATCAAATCTCCCTTCACTCTTAAATTACTTTCCACAACTCCATTGCTACTCTTAATATCAATGAACTTCATACGTTCTTCTTTGCCAACTTCTGACGGCTCGCGGCGAAAAAAGCTGATGCCTCCTCCAAAAATTCATTTATCTCTTTTAATTTCTCATTTTCTTTTTCGATTTTCTTTATTTCAACTTTCAACTTCTGTATCTCTACAGCCTGCGTCATCTCTGTAAATGGTGTTATACAAAATCTAAATTAAGGCGTGTTTCAAAAAAGGTAGTGTGTAATTTTTCAGTGTATAAAAACCTTATAACTGTCTAATTCTTATTGTTTAATCATCTTGAAGGTACTTCAAAACGTACCTTTTTGACTCAAATGAAATAGATTCCTTATATCTTTGATTGGTGAAACCAAGCACTTTTCTCCTTATATTATTTGAATAAATATTTATTCAAGAAAAGCATAATCTATTATAAAAATCATTTAAATAAAAATACTAAAACAGTATGATAATTTCCATCAACGGCAATTTCATACTGTTCTAGCGATAAACATCTATTCTAACCTTGCCTTCGCTAATCTTACGGTTTGAGACTGCATAATCGCTATATTTCTTAAGACGCATTTCAAGATCATCACCAACCTCATAGAGCTTTGGCATTTCATCCAGCCAAGAATACCTCTCATAGAAGCCTTCCACTGAAGGACCGAAGGAATAAACACCATCTTTGGTACTCATGAGAAGTACGCTTTTACCGAGCAAAGCATTCACTTCATCTGCAAAAGATATCATCTTTGGTATATCTAGTTCCTTGGTGCCGTTTATATCAAACTCAAGCGTATTTGTTCGGTAGACTTTCTTATTACCGCTCTCTAGAGTGAAAAGGGTATAAGCATAAGTACAATATCCTTGGTACATAGTAGGATTATATTGCAAAAGATAATCCTCTCCATCCTGCTCAAAGAGGAACAATGAATTCCAGCCAGCATGCGACGTGTTAGCCAATTCGCTCCATATCTCATAGCCACTACTGTCAAGTACGTGCAACGTTATATCGTGAGTGCTTTCAATTTGGGTTTTATCTAGATAAATTGATTCTTCACCACCATTTCTATCTAAATCAGCTTTGGCAATAAGCTCCATACCTTCACTTGGGATTTTAGTTGAAGTTGGGGACGATATGACACCGTCATATAAATTACTCGAACAATCATATACCTTTCCATCGAGCAAGGCATTAGCATATGGACTTTTTGATGTAAAATCATATACCTCCCCATCTAACAAGACATCGGCAGATGGTCTGTTCGATGTAAAACCTATAATCAAGACAATGACAAATATGATAGAAACTATCATGACCCATGCGGTAGGCTTTTTAAAGTTCAATATGTTTTTGATCCGTACCTTTACGTTCCCTTCACCAAACGCAATAGGACTTCCGTTTATCAGACGTCGTCCTGTCGCCAGAGATAGCAAGGACGTTGCATATACTTGTTTAATCTTGCTACCCATCTCTTTTAAGACACGTTCATCACAAGACATCTCCATGTCTGCACTCATCAGCAGAAAAGCCACCCATACTAACGGATTGAACCAGTGGACACAAAGAATAATGAATGCAACCATTTTCACCAGGGGGTCAAAACGTCTTATGTGTGTCTGTTCGTGCAAAATGATATAGCTCTTTTCCTCTGCGGGAAGCCCGGAAGGGATATAGATTTTCGGGCGAAATAAGCCAAGCACAAATGGCGTCTTTAAATTCTCAGCTTCATAAATGTTGTCCTCAATCAGAGTAGCTGCATGCAACCTTCGGTTGAGCAGGATAATTGACACTACACTATATATCAACAATACAACAATCCCGATAATCCACAGATAACTCCCAAACATCAACCATACATTTGAATTGTATGCCTCTGCAGCCATTGGGTACCCGTCTGCTATTTTTCCAAACTGCACTGCGATCGTCTCAAGTCCACCGTTTGCCACATCCCCAACACTTTCAAGTACTGCTCCAGCTGAGGAACTAAATGAAACATTCTCTCCCAGAGTAGCAGTTTGCGATATAGGTTGCGACCTGAAAGGAATCAGGCTAAAAATACTCTCAAATGTAAAAGGTATAGCAAGCCGTAAACCTGCTACCGCCCAGATAGCGTAAGAAATAGTCTTAGGTGCTTTTTTTAGAAATAATCGCACCAACATAATAGCTACAATCACATAGCTTGCTGTTAGACTGATATTCAAAACAGAGATAAACAGACTATCCACATCTATCCCTCCTTATGCCGATCAATCAGTTTTTTCAATTCTTCTGCCTGCCTATCGCTGAGCTTGCTATTCCCAATGAATGCTGTAATAAATTTCGGAAGCGATCCACCAAAAATATCTTCAACAAAAAAGCGGCTTTGTTTTCCGTAAAACTCATCTTTCTTTATCAACGAAGATACGAACGTATTGTTGTTTTGAAAGATACCCTTATCACACAGTTTCTTAAGAACGGTATATGTTGTAGATTTCTTCCAATTCATTTCTTTTTCGCACAACTTCACTAATTCCATGGAAGTAATAGGTTCATGTTTCCAAATCAAATCAGCAAATTTCGCTTCACTTCGAGCAAGTTTATACTCATTCATTAACTACTCCTCCAGTCTATTGAATGTCGACTATAGGATACAGTCTAATCCTTATAGACCAAAATGTCAATAGTTAAATTGTAAATCATTTTGCTAAATATGAATTTAGGGAGCAATCTACAAAAACACAATTCCTTATTTAACAATATTTATTATCATAGCTATTGCTGCTATTAGATTTGTGACAGCAAATATCTTCTTCAAGTTCTTAGGTTTACTTTTTATTGCATATTTGCTTCCTAGCACTCCTCCAATAATAGCCACAATAGCAAGTGGTATCGCTAATTGAGGATCAAAATGGCCGTTAAAACTGTGTCCTAAAAAACATTATTTTTAATAATATTCTGATAATTATCCTCAATACGCTTACTTAGATTAACCCCTTCTTTTTTGCCTTTTTCATATACACTTAGCCAAATATCTTTTAATTCATATTCCTCAATTATATTCAACAGACAATAATATGTTATTTTTTTATCACTCTCTTTATAGTTTTTTATAAAATAATTTACTGCTTTGTCATATTCACACAATTGTATCATCAACACAAAAACCGTCTCAACTGTATTGTTAACTCTTTCTTCTGTCTTGTAATCATAATTGCTTGACTTTCTTTTGCCATTAACTCTAGCTTTAGTAATTATTTCTTCTAAATGGAGTTTACATTCTTCAATTGCTATTTCTTTACAATCTATCGTATTAAGATTGCTGATTAAAACACGCCTTAAATCTGAATATATTGTATTAAAACTATAGTCATTATCAATAGTCAATTTAACACAATATTTTATATTTTCGTTACTACTTCCGGAACTTAGCTTTCTTTTAATAATAATATCTAATAGTTCAACTTGCTCTATCCCAACTGAACGAAACGTATCCGTTGTATTAAAAATATAATAACTACAGCCATAGCATAACATTTCATATAGTTTTTTCAATAAGTCAGTCGCTTCCTCACTATTTTCTGTGTATAAAGGTACATCTTGCAGTTGCTTTATAAAACCTTTTACTTTAAATCTCCACTTTGGTCTTTCTTTTTTATGAATCACATTATTCGGTGCAAAGTAATATTGCAAATATGCAAATTCTATAAATTCATCAACTTGACTTCTCAAAGTGTCAAAATCCATATGAGAAATCTTTTTACTCTTATTTTGGGTGTCTTTTTTATACTCGGTTATATTTTCAATCATTTTATCAATTTCTCTATCTCCTTTAACTTTCTTAGGTATTGCTTTATACATTTCACTAACTAAAACTCGCAATTCTTCTTCATTGTATTTCCCTAATATTTTTCTAACTTCAGAAATAAGCATTTTTTAAACATCCTTCACTTTAAATTTAATCCACTATATAAAGCTTGTACTTTCGTTATATCGCTAATATAATCAGCTGCCACCTTACTTTGATAACCATTATTGCAATATACTACTACTAATTTATTATAATATAAACAGTCGTTATTTCCATTTAATATATCAATTAATTTTATATTTATGGCTCCTTCAAAATGGTTATCTTCAAACTCATCTCTTGTTCTTAGATCAATTAACAATACGTTAGTTTCTTTACTTATTTGTTCTAGTTTCTCTTTGCTTATCATTTCAGAATAAATATGAGGCATATTTTCATCCAACTTCTCTACATCAAATCTCTTATACCTATCATATACTCGTTCAACAATTTCCTCTGCCTCTACAATAGATATTTTATTGTCCATTCCAAATACATTGTTTCCATTTATTTTCACACTACCAATAATACCTTTTTCATATATTTGCGCAACATGATTAACACAAACTCTACATTCATATAAATCCCTCAATTTTTCTGCATTTTTCCAATTCATTAAGTCAGGCTCACATAATTCATTTCTTAAATACATATGTAATATTCTCGCCACCTGTTTCCTTGTGATTGGTTCACTAGCTTGTATTTCATCAATTTCTTCTAACCAACCTTTTTTTCTTCCATACTGCATTGGATTTTTAATCTGAATATTTTTACAAAGCCTTTCAACAAAAGAAGAAACTATAACACATTTAAATTTTTCCATAATAATCAACTCATATTTGTATTTTACTGTGGTGAAATCTTTATTGTCATATTGTCATATGGTTCAAGTCTATTTACTTGGAAAACACCATTACTATTTGTCGTAATACTATTGTTCCATACATCCAAAACCGTGTAATTCTCTGCATCGCAAAATTCATTTTTATTAATCATTTTTTCTCCCAACGCATTAACTATAGTACTAACATCAACACTATAATTTTCATCCTTTGTCACATCACTCAGATTAATAAATGAAATCGCTACACTGCCATCATATAGCGGCTTTGCAATAATATCAACTCGATTATTATCTGTAATATACATTGTATCCACGTTATTTTCCGTAAGGCTGCAAAATACTCTTTTTGCCTGTATTCCAAGTTTATCTTGATTAAATTCAATTACTCGCTCATTGGCTATTATATTGTATATTTCATCACCTTTTTTTATCCTTCTTAAATCTAATCCAAGCATCAACGGCGAATTCATCATACACCACATAGCCATTTGTGTCCTTGCCATAGTATCAGATATACCATTCATACCAATCATAAGCATATCCGGGTCATTCCAGCCTTTATCAATCCCTGCATACTCATCCATTATTACAGCTTTGTTGTATTGTGTTGCAATTCCAGGTGTATAATCACTCGACCAATCACCCACTCCATAATCCCCGTCTGAACCTACTTGAAAAGTGATGTCATTTAGTATCCTCCAAGAATCCCCGACCTTATATCCCCAATTATGAGGTTGAGTTTTACCCCACTCGCATATGGAATAAATTATGTCATGATTTGGATCTGCTTCATTTAATTTTTCTAAAAAAGTTGCATAAGATAACAATGTATTTTCCTGTCTTCTATGATTCATTAACCTTATTACATTATTTCCTGCATTAAGAAAAATCCTAAATGGATTGGACTTTACAAAACTCTCTATAGAATCTGTTTCTTTCATTTCATCATCAAAAATCACTTCAGTTGTTCCATTATGAAATATTCCAATTTGAAGCCAGTTTCCAACTCCAACCTCCATACCAGTTGCGTACGAGATTTGAAGAATATAATACCCCTCATATGGTGCATCAATAACAAAATGAAGTTCTCCACTTAATATTTTATTTGGGCTTTCTTTCGGTCCTGTTCCATCTAAAGTACCAATATTAGTAACATAACCATTCTCAATATATGGGCCATTTCCAACAATTATCCCATCAGAATCAGCTTTTAGTGTTACTGTGTATTCCTTGTTTTCATTATTTTTATCTATGCACTCATAACTTAATTTAATTTCTCTAATATTAGGTGCATAAACATATTTAGCATTTTTTTCATCTGAGAAAGTTGCATTATCCCAAGGGTAATAGCAATTATCAACCTTAATAAAATCTATACCCCATCCGATATAACTTTTTGCATCAATGTCTTCATAACCACAAGTTCCTACAGCAGCTCCAGCACACAGATTTGTTCCGATGTCATTATACATGCCGAACTTAAGCCCTTTAGAATGAATATATTCTCCAAGCGTACTAAATCCACTTGGAAATTTTTCTGTTTCATTAGATAGTTTTCCGTTTACACGATTAGCTTTATAGCAGCCATCGTCTAGTACAACGTATTTATATCCCAATTTATCTAATCCTAGATTAACGATTGCATCTGCCATTTCCATAGTCAACTTTTCTGTATTACCACTGCCAAAAGCATTCCAGCTATTCCATCCCATAATAGGTAAATGGTTCTTCTTTTTTCTAAGCAAAATCAAACCATCATCAAAAGAATCGTATCTATACTTCATATTTGTTATTCTATCAGGTTTTAGTTTTATTCTTTCACTATATTCATTTAGCATTTTTTCTCCCCCAATTTAATATCACCGCACTATTAATTTTGCATATTTGACTGCCATATTTGAAATATTATCATTTACTACTATTCCATCAATACTCTGCTACCCAATATATATTTGCATATTTGCACTTTTTCTTATATCAACATATTTCTTTCATGAAGCTTTACAAATATTTGTTTAACGTTGTAAAATGTAGCACTATTTTTATTTAATTATAAAAGATAGCGATAATATATACAAGGTGGTAATAATATGACTATGAAAACAATTAGCAGTGCAAAAAACACTTCAAGTGAAAACAAAAAAAATATGCAAAAGTCTACAAATAGGGTTCCTAAAACTAATAAAATACACCCAGCTCAATTAATACAGCGAACCCATATGAATCCTGCTTCCTTAACACGTGAAGATGTTATGCAGCTACAAAGTATAATTGGAAACAGAGGAGTAATACAGTTACTTTCCAAATCAAAAGGCATTGAAGAAAGTGAAGAATCTGTACAGATGAAAAAGGTCAATGAGGAAAAAAATCAATTATCTAAATCAAATAAAACAGGTATGCCAGACAACCTAAAGTCAGGACTTGAAACTCTTTCCAATATAGATCTCTCTGATGTGCGTGTTCATCACAACTCAGATAAGCCAACTAAAGTAGGAGCACTAGCATACACTCAAGGAAGTAATATCTATATTTCACAAGGAGCAGAAAAATATCTTCCACATGAAGGATGGCATGTAGTGCAACAAAAACAGGGTCGTGTAAAACCAACTCTACAAATGAAAGGTGGCATAAATATTAATGATGATAAATCACTTGAAAAAGAAGCAGATACAATAGGTGCTGCAGCATTGAAAACTCATCCTGATAGAGACACTAAGACAGGTCGCTTCAATTCTAAAGGAAATACTACTAACTTTATAATACAAAAAACCGACGACAATATTCAAAAAAAACAACCTAAATCCAGTGGAAAAACATCTTTTCAAAAAAAATATGAATACTATGTACTAGATGGTGTTAATTTAGCTTTGAATGAAGTCATGAGCAATCCTAAACTAGTTAATTCTTTACTCAGTAATTCCCCCAAAGCAAAAGAAGATTTGTCTAAGGCAATGAAAAGTGCAGGTAAAAAATATGCAGAGAAAAAACTCATACCAAATAAGTTAAAAAAATTAAAAAAGGATGCTATTGAGACTTTAGATAAAATTCCTGATTGGGGCTATTATATAGGTGGAGCTATTTGTGCAGGAGGCATCTACACGGGTCTTTTATATTATACTGACACTACTTATGAAGTTTTAAGTTTTGATCCAAAACCTTCTTTTAAAATTAACAATTTTTCATTTACGCCAACCGCTTCTAAATCCGAAGATGCCAAAGATGCTACACTAGGTTTAGATTTAACATATGCTTTAAGAACAAATAATTTTAAATTCGCACCAAAAGTTGGAATAGATTATTATAACTTTGGATACGATAAAGAGCAATATATGACTGGAAAAACATCTATTTCTGCTTCATTTAAAGATAATAATTTGCATATAACTTTTGATGCCTCTGTAAAAAATATACCAATTATTAAAAATCCAAATGCTAAAAATTACCCTAAGCCTGAATACTCGGCAAGTGTTTATTTATTATATCGTTTCTAGTATACTCGCAACCATACTCAATAACACTTTTGGTATATTTTAGTTATTTATTAATATTTGCATATAAGTACTTGTGACCACATTTTTGCTAGTAAACAACACTTGTTGTTTTTAAAACAATTATATATAATTTTCATTAGCTATATTATAATAATTTCAAATGGAGGTGGCCAACGTTATAAAATTCACAAAAAAAGGATTCATAAGATCAATACTGTATAGTTTGATGATAATAGTAATTTTTATTGGAGGCTATTTAGTGTACCATCGGCAATATAATGGCATTTGGGAGATGAAGGGATATGGATTTGCTTTTAAAATGAATCATGGATTTGCAAAGACATTTGAAGTAACCAATACATATTATTGTGAAGAACCTTCATACAATGGCATAATAATAGGTAAAGCATTTTTTTCAGGAATAGGTAAATTCCAGGTCAAGAAAGTAAAAAACAAGCTATTCCTGATGGATTTAGGGTCTCAGATCACATATGAGCTAGTTAAGCAGGAGGCAAATTACTTTGAGCACAAAACACAAGTTAAAAGCGGGATGCAAGTGGAAAAGTTTGAAATGTTTTATGAAATGTTTAAGGAAAATTATGCCTTTCAATCATTGTACAATGCAAATATAAAAACAAAATACGAAACAATCAAATCAGATATAAATGAGAAAGTTTCTAATCAACAACTTTTTGCATATATGAAAGATCTTGTTTCTGAATTAGAAGATGGTCATGTGTCAGTAAATTGGAATGATAAATCGTATTGTCCAAAGGATTATTTACCCAACTGGTTTACAGACAAAGAGCAATTAAATCTTCTATCAGAAGTGCTCATTAATCATTATGTAAAAGACTATAAAAAATTTGAGGACTGTTTAATAAGATATGGCTATTTATCAGATGACACCGGTTATGTTGTAATCCATGGAATGGGTGTTGAAGCATTTGATAAATCAGGTTCTACAAAAAAAGCAATGGATGAAATTATCAAAACTTACAATGAAAAAGGCATTAAAAAAATGGTTATTGAATTGCGCTTTAATAGTGGGGGATTTGATGAAGCTTCTCTGTGTATTGCTGGATATTTCACTAAAAAGTCATACAAAGCATACAGTAAACAATTTTATGCGAATGGTAAATATACTAAATTGCAAGATGTATATGTCAAGCCACAAAAACTTAATTTTGAGGGTGAAGTCTATATACTGACCAGTGGATATACAATTAGTGCTGCAGAAACCTTTTTACGTGCAATGCGTGCAAATCCTGAACTAAATGTATTGATAATTGGAGAAAAAACAGCTGGATTTTATTCAGATGCAATAAATAGAAGTTTGCCAGATGGTTTTTCATATTCATTATCAAATGAGCTATACTATGGGATAGATGATACATTATTCGAAGGACAAGGTATAAAACCAGATATTATTTTGCCGATTTCGATGGCATCTGTTTATGAAGGAAAAGAAGAATCATTAGAATGGATTTTAAGAAATAAATAATGAAATAAAACTACTCAAAAAACTTTCCCTTATGAAAATTCTCATTTCCAAGTACTTTTGCTGTAAGCCTGAATATAACACAACCATCTGGACATACAATATCTTTGCTATATTTACTAGTCCCTCCGATATTCTCTAAATCTCCACCACTTCTTACAGCCTCCATTATCGGAAACATAATCATCATGACTTTGGAGCAAATACCCTGTCCATCAGCATTTACAGGACATCCATATGTACAAGTATACTTATCTCCGACTTCCTCGCCATTTCGGCAATAATGCTCTGTGCGGTCGCCACGCAAAAAGCCTATCACCTCGATTTCCCATTCATATTCCTCATCATACCATTTTTTCATAAAAAGCCTCCAATTCCAAAGCACTTCTCTATATCATTTCCCTAAATATATTAACTTAATTTCTCTGCCCATTCTGCTTCCTTAAAGCCAGTCAGTACCATTTCTCCATTAACAATAAGCGGACGCTTCACAAGCATTCCATTGGTAGCTAGGAGTTTCAACTTCTCCTCTTCACTCATAGTTAGTAGCTTGTCCTTAAGTTTCATTTCTTTGTATAACCTACCACTTGTATTAAAGAACTTTTTAAGTGGCAGTCCACTCTTCTCATACCATTCTTTTAATTCGTCATAAGAAGGATTATCCTCCACGATATGGCGGTCTGTATATTGTATTTTATGCTCATCCAGCCATTTCTTAGCCTTCTGACAGGTTGAACACTTTGGATATTCTATAAACAACATTGACGGCACCTCCTACCAATAGTAATTTCTTCTCTCTTCTAACTGTACTAATACATCCAGCAACTGATGTCACCATTATATACTCTATACTTCTTTGAAAGATATCGCTAGGATTACTCAATATTTCAAATTCAGGCGTTCTGCTATTAACTTCCCAAGCATATAATGTTCTCTTGGTTATTCCTAATTCTTCTGCCAAAGCAACCTACGCCATACCATATTCTTTCCTATGTACCTCTATGCGTTCTTCCATTGTCGTTGTTTGTCAACTTCCTTCTATATAAAAGTATGCTAATTTCATTATTTTGTCAATAAGATTTTTGTATTAACGTGTGAGGTAATTTTATAACAACCTGTCCATGGTTCCCAGTTCATAACGTCCTCCTTATTTAGTGAGTTTGTTGTTTATTCACTACGTACCTTGTCAATCTACCACTCCCCACTTTCTTAATCAGATCTCTAGTTCCCTCTTTTTGAACCTGTCGGAATTTCCGACAAGTTGAATCTTCATCTAGTTCGTCTTCCTCATAAATATGTTTTATATGCTCAACTACGTTTGTCCTTGAAGTTTGATACAGCTCATATGGAGGATTAATATACTGTTTCATTAAAATTTAAACCAATGAGAGTACAAGCTTCAAATCACTAACTTTTTACAAGAGTAAATCTTTGGCATAATGGATTGCGTATTCGCCACTGGATGAAACAAAACAAGGTCAATTTTTATAATGAATATAATGTGTTGCGTTCTGAAATGACAATCAATAATCCAAATAAGTATCATCTTTATCGTCATAAAGAGAGCCAGGATAAAACTGAATCAAAACAGCTTCTATATTTCTTTCCATTGCGCTTCCATCATTAATATATTCTCCTTATGTTATTATTCATCTTCATCTCTATTCTCAGTACATATCTCATCTAAAAATCCGGCATCAATAGCAGAAACTCTATTTTTATATGAAACTGTAGGTGGTCTTCCCATTTTATAATATTTGCATGATTTAGGACCATAACAAAAAGACTCGAATCTATATTTTTTAATATCCTTATCAAAATCCCACTGTATTTCAACATTAGACATATTTGCCCACACACATCGAAAACACTTTGATTTCCATCGACTCTTACTTAATATCCTTGCTCCTCTTTCTTCATAAGTCTTTATAGATGGAGGGTTAGTTATCCAAGGTGGAGGGAATATTTTTAAGTTTTCATTTTCTCTGTTCAATAGCCTTAATGACCCAGTTCTATAATAATCTGCAAATTCTCTATTTTCATACTTCTTAGTCCAAGCTGTTCCTTTAATTATATCTCCAATTCTAAATACATTTTTCAACTGTTGTTTTTCAGAAATAGTAACTATAAAATTTTTTAGCCCCTCACTACTAGAACCTTCTATAAAGAAATTATATCCCAAAAGATAATGAGTTCGATTATGTGTAAGATATCTCCAAACTCTAGCTCGAGGTTGAATTGATAAAATTTTCCCTTCCCAATTAACTTTTGAAGAGATACTTTCAGAAGAATATTTCATAATTATCAAACCCACCTTCCTAAAAACCCCATTCACATTCCACTATGCTTTTTCATTAAAATTATCATAAACTCTTTTCACCCCTAAACCTTACCTTATGAAATCATGCTTACCCACAAAATCGGATTTAACACATCCATTCAAAGTTTTCTTTCCCGGCACCAAGTTCAAAATGATACTTAATCAAGCCTCTGTTCACACCAGTGAAAACACCGTTTTGATTTTCAATCTTAACTTTATTTCCATTACGGGTAATAATATAATCCTGCTTATTTAAAGCTGTTGGGGCAAGTAGAGAAGTTTCTACTCCATTGGCAAACCATTCTGGTGTTTTATCATCAACACTTGAAACGTCTTTTGCTGCCTTTGACTTGTGTGGAGTGCCCTGCTTTTCACCATATCCTACCACTATAATTCCAACAACTTTTTTGCTTTTAACATACTTCGAAACACGTCGGTTAAAAGTGCCTCCAACGTACCATGTATTTAAGCCAAGTGTTTGAGCATATAACATCAGATCAGCAGCTACGTATCCAAGTTTTTCCTCCAAATCCGCAACGGCATCCCCTGCAAGGATAAAATAGTTTTTCACGCCTTTTGCCAGAATGAACTTGATAATTGCACCAACCGCATTACTGCCGTTTGTCATCAGCTTAACGCACAGATTATTAGCACCATTATTCCTTGAAATCCTTTCATTTAATTTTTCGACTACTGACTCTGGAATAGGCTTATATGTGTATTTGCGAACCATGTGTCTTTCCAACATTGCGTCTTTAATATCCATATTTACACCTCTTCTGTCTTAAATTCACTATATCCCTCATAGTAATAACTTACATCAATCCCTTTCATAAATAAAGAACGGTCATCAATTTCATTGGTAAGGGCTTGTTTAAGGATATATTTAATCTCAACATCCTTAATGACACTTCGTTGCATAGCTGATAGATACTCCTCTTTGTCAACAAGATTCCAATCTACCACCTGTTTAATCTCTTTTTTGAGTATAAGGTCAAGCCATATACGACTAGCTCGTCCATTCCCCTCTCGAAAAGGGTGGGCAATGTTCATCTCAACATATTTTTCAATGATTTGATCAAAAGTAGTTTGAGGCATTTTATCAATATACTCCAGTGAGGGCTCAAGATACATAAGAGGAGCAAAGCGAAAATCTCCTTTGGAAATATTTACAGTTCTAATCTTTCCTGCAAAGTCATATATATCTTCAAATAGATAATTATGAATGTAGGAAAGTCCCTCAAAAGTTCCTACCTTTACCTTGGTAATATCTCCAGAGTCAAAAAGCTGTTTGGCTTTTTGTTTGCTTATTTTCTCTTCTGCTTTTGAGAGTTCTATCTGATTGGTAATATTCAATTTATTATCTAAAATCATGATTCAATCACCTCAATCATCTCATCAATTTCATTCATACGAGCAAGGTTATAAGTTGTATGGTTAATCTCCTGTCCATAAAAACCATCTTCTATAATATGAGCATCAAACTCTTTTTTTGCTTGTAATAGCAATGAACCTGAACCCACTGCTGGGTCATAGATTTTATTAATTGTTGTTTGTTTGTGTATTGCTAATTGAGCAATAAGTTTAGATACTCACTGGGGTGTAAAAAACTCACCACCGGATTTACCAGCATTTGCAGCATAATTAGAGATTAAAAATTCATAGGCATCACCAAAAAGGTCAATGTGATTATTTTCAAATTCACCAAAATTAAGCCCTTCAACGCCTTTAATCACAGCAGCTAAATGACTGTTTTTATTCTTTGCAGTATTTCCCAACTTATTATATCACGAGTTTTTTACGAATTAAAGTGTTAAAAACAACACTTTTTATTTTTTTGTACTCTCCCGAAATTGTAATTTATCATTCGATTTTATGCTCCACAACACTTCTTGTATTTTTTGCCACTTCCGCAAGGACAAGGTGCATTTCTCCCCACCTTAACTACTGCTACTGGTTTATCTTGCTTATTTAGTTTATTTGGTTTCTCTCTTTCAAAACATGCCCAGTGCTTTAGATTAATGGTATTATCAATAAACATCATCCTCTTATCATTCTCAAGTTTTTTCATAACATCACTAATCTCTAATTCATTTTTTTCTTTTACGTTTTTAAGTCTTATAACAAAATCATCTACTAAGTCATCTTCATAGACTTTTTCTATCTTATCCATTAATTCATTAGGGTGCAGCATAGTTGTGCAATGCACCAATGCAGCCCATATATATGAATATTCCCGCTCTAATTTCCCTGAATATAATAAGTCAAAGTAATCAATAATTTCTTTACGACTTATCTGTTTTCTCGCCACTAAAATTACTAAAGTTCTAAGTGCAGCACTTCTTGTATACTCATAAATTTTACTATTTTCTATGATGTTTTTGATTAATGAAATATCACCATGACAAAGAGAAGCCAATATATTAGCTAACTCTTCAGTAATTGTATCTCCAAATAAATAATAAGGAATATCACCTCCTATGCTTATAATTTTACAAAGTAATTCATATCCTTTTTTCTCTTTGAATTGTGCCAACAAAAATGCTGCATAGATATGTGCAAAATATTTCCCTTCTTTAGATAATTCTTCTGCATTTTCATAAGTTTCTTCAAGAACCTTCAATAATTCTGGTATAGCTTCTTCTCTATTGTTTATTAGGTACTCAATTTGCTTTTCTGGAAAAACACCATTATTATACTCTATCTCTGAAATAATACTTTTTATATCCATATTCATTACCCCTAATCTAAATGTTATAGTTTATCTATTTCTTGTTCTTTAGATTCTAACCTAAACTACTTCCGTTATATCACAGTAACCGTCTCTACGGGAACACATTCACTAATTTTATACATTATGTATGTATATTTATTCACTTCAGCAACATGTGGAGCTATTTTATACGCATATTCTGTATTCGATTGCATAAAATAGTACGTCATCATTTTTATCGCTTCAAGGGTTCGTTGAAGACGTTTTATTCTCTATAGCTAATCAAAATTGTAGACCCTATAGCAATCGCTTCGGCTGTCACAGTATATGCATCCATGATTACAACCCTTATAGATGTTCATATTCTAGTTCGTTCCAAACCAGTTGTTGTTTTCTGCATAACTAGAAAGGATGGTTTTTACCGATGACGTTGGTTAAAAAAATTATTTTAATTTGATTCTTACTTCACTACGTACCTTGTCAATCTACCACTACCCACTTTCTTAATCAGATTTTTGGATAGCATCTCTTTAAGGGTATTTACCGCATGTGTCGTTCCCACCCCAAGTGCATCTTCAACATCATTACGAGTAATTTCCTTTTGTTTTTCAAACAACTTTAGTATCGGCAAATACTTTTCTTCCTCTACACTTATTTCCTGTGCATGGATATTGGGTAAAATAACTCGGAACGCACCTTCAACATTTTCAAACTTGGGTTGAACATGTTGTCCTTTATAGCAACTAATAATTTTGCTGATGCCGGTACCATATGCCTCAATCAATTTCATTCTATAAAACAAGCTTGCAAGCTTTTCATTTCTTGGTTGTGATGCACCCAGCATTGCTGCTTCAAGGGACATTCCCGAAACTAATCCCCCAAGTGAAATAATTTCCAAACGATCTAAATAGAGGTTAACAATTGTACTGCCACTAAAAGCATATTCTCTATGGACAATAGCATTGAGTAATGCCTCCCTTACAGCATCTTCTGGATAATCTCTTTCATCTGTGCGTAGTAGCTCATTAAAGGTAGCCTTCGTGCCGTTATAAAAATCGATGGTCTTATATGTATCTGTAAGTTGATCAAATAAAGATCCGGTCAGTTCCTTTCTATCTTTGAATACCAATTTGTCAGTCCCCTGAAAAACAGCAAATTTTATGGAATGCTTACACTGATCTGAAACCAGTAATCCCATATTTGTATAAATATCATCTCCAGTAAGAATCCCTAAGTTCTTCATATGAACCCGGGAAATTTCCAGTTGCCTGAGTGACATTTCTCTATTCAAACTCGTAAAAGTCAAATCTTGAACGAGTGATCGATTATTTTCAAAAGACTCCCCATCGGTCATTTTAATCATTATACGAATCGCATCTTCAGATGCAGGCGAAGAGGTAGTTCCACTTCGAACATATACCCCAGAAGGTTTCAACCCTTTATCTGAAATATAGTAAGGCTTTTTAGTTCCTTGTTGAACTGTTATCTTAATAATATTCTTGTCTTCTTTTTTTTCTAATTCGATATTCGTAAACATAGAAACATCTGGTCGAATACTATCTCGTACAGCACTTGATATTTGCTGCATTACAAAATCTGCATTTTCAAGACCAGTTATTTGCCCACTATCCTGAACACCAATATATATTGTTCCACCGTTTGTATTTGCAAATGCCACTACTTCTTTTTTCAACTCAGGAAGTGTAGACTCCTTTTAATTCAATGGTTTCGCTTTCATGCGTTCTCATAACATCACCCTTTATATCAGTTTCTATCACTTCTGCCACCATTCTATCACTAGAACTGATAGAATACAACTCAAACCATTCGACAATTCATATTATCCCAATCTATTTACATACGCCAAATCTTTGACGCTTACAAATTTATATACGAAGTTTAAACCTCTGAAATCATTGCTATAACTCCCTTTACCAACTGTATCTCACTTGCATAACAAAGGTGTTACAATTGCTAAAACTGCTTTTTTAATTGCTGGTACTTCATCTAATTGCCTTGCAATATATACTGCTATTTTAGAAAGATTATCAATACTCCTTCTTCCAAAATCAATCAAATTAATAGCTACTTTTTCAGCATCACCAAATACAGGTATTACACCTAAAGCATTTAGTAAACTTACCTAACTTCTTTTATACCTTTATTCTTTATGGTACTCAGAGGGGGTTTTAGGTTTTTAATCTCAACCAATTCAATACTTTTTCACAATCTTCCTTATTAGGATGGTCTTGTCTGATAATGCTCTTTCCGCCATAACAAGTTATATAGTCGTCATCTAAACTTAATTTGTGCTTCTCGAGAAATACCTTTACTTCTTTTATTGCGTTTTTATCCGATTGTCCTCTACCAAACCAAGTTAAAAACATATAAAACTTTGCATTTTCATGTATCGATGTTTTTTCTATTTGTTCAATCCATTCCAGCAGATGTTTATGTACTTTACCTCCATATACTCCAGAACATAAAATTATTGTCTTATACTTCTTCATATCTTTTGCATCATTTTGATTAATTATTAACAACTCTGCATCACTGTTATTTGCAATATAGCGAGATACATTATAAGTATTTCCCTTACCCTTTGGACATACGATCAATACACTCATTTGCATCCTCCTATTATGAATTCCTAATTATCTCAACTCCAACCACACAACGTAGCAAATCCGAAAAACATCTAAATCGACCATTCACGAACCGCTGGCATCTATATCGACCACTCACCAGACTATGACATCTAAATCACTCTATCACGTTCAAAATCATGCCTTTGGACTTGTTCTCGCAAACGATATTTACATAATTTTAACACATCTGATTTTTGCTTTCAAACCTACTATTTATCAAACCGTGACATCAATACGACCGTCTCAACATAGCTGGAGTTGATGGCATTAATGTCATTGACCTAGGATTATCTTTTACATAACCAGTGCAAAGTGATCTGTATATTGGCTCTATTTCATGTAAAATGCTCTTCATTATTTCATCTTTACCTAAAATTCTATTGTAATTTGCTAAATCTAGTTTCCTTTTTATAAAAAACACATTACTGATTGGGGTAAATGAGTAAGAAAAAGCTATCCCGAAAATTATTAAAGTTGTATGGGATAGCTCTTTTGTTTCAATCCGTCATAGGCGTTTTTTAAACTTACAAATATACAATGATGCTTAAAACAATTATATTCACGTCATATCTTTATCTCTGCACCAAGTACCTTCAAAAACTTAGCAAGCCATTGCGGATGTGCCGGCCAAGCCGGAGCAGTAACCAGATTGCCATCCACATGGGCTTTATCCATATCTAGGCTTATGTATTCACCGCCAACAGCCTCAATATCAGGGGCAACAGCAGGATATGCAGCACATTATCTGCCCTTTACAATATCGGCAGCAACAAGTATCTGAGATCCATGACAGATTGCTGCAATCGGTTTATTCTCCTTATCAAAATGCTTTACTATTTGCAAAACCTTTTTATTCAGCCTTATATATTCCGGAGCACGTCCGCCGGGTATAACAAGTGCATCATAGTTGTTCCCATTCACCTCATCAAAGGTAGCATTCAATGCAAAATTATGTCCTCTTTTCTCACTGTAAGTCTGATCACCTTCAAAATCATGTATTGAAGTACGAATCACTTCACCAACCTTTTTGTCAGGGCAAACCGCATGGACCTTATATCCTGCCATCAGAAGTGCCTGAAACGGAACCATTACCTCGTAATCCTCAACATAATCTCCTAGCAACATAAGTATTTTTTTACCCATTTTATACCCCCCTTGTATGATTTTACTTATAAGGTTATACCAAAGGGCGTGTTGCGATTCCACATATTTCTTTATTTTATTTATTATTAACAACATCTCCAACTATAGTTAAATTTGAATGTTGAAATCCATTATTCACTACAATCTGTTTTATACTTTCATATCAAATTTCATACTATTCGCAAAGCAATGCAAACTTTCAGTTTCCAATCGACACTTTATTTCTAAAATCATCGCCATGTCTAGTGAACTAAAAATCGTCTATAACCCTAGTAAATACAGCATTTCGTAGATTTTACCCTTTGTATTCCTACAACGCATTTCACATGTAATCTTTAGGCTATTTTGAGAGAATTCTTAAATTCTTTCAAACACTTTTTTAAAGCCGTTTTCAGAGCATCAAAACTTTCGCAACTATGCTAGTCCTAATTAGACTATTTTGATCTTCATTCTTTTTCAATTATTACATATTTTTGATTTTTGCTTGTTGGTTTATTTTTCAATGTAAAATTCGAAAAGCTTTCGTCTAAAATCTTAATATACAAAATACGAGTTAATTTGAATATACGATAATCTTCCTTTTGGACACAGTATGCTTTAATATACCATGACTTTGATTTATATAATAATTTTAACGGAAATATCTTTCTTGCACTATAAGATTCATTAGTCCCTACATAAGTTATTCTTACCGCTTTTTTATTAATAACAGCTGATTTCAACAACTCAAACTTCTCATTATCCTTCCCATTATTATTCCATCTTGAAAAATCAACTTCAATCCAATTCTCTGTTCTAACATTAAATATAGCCGAAAGCTTCTCCATAATATCATTATTGCCAAGACTATTTGTAGCATTTAGACTTTGTAAACCAGTAAGAATTTCCTGTTTTTCCGCTTCAGATAAGACAGCTTTATCTAATACAAAACTATTCATCAAATATATACCGCCATTTCTCCCTGCTTCTGCAAAAACAGGGATACCTGTACTACTTAACTTATCTATATCTCTATAAATTGTTCGAATCGATACTTCAAATTTATCTGCTAATTCAGGTGCCGTTGCATGCCCTTTATACAATAAATAATATACTATTTTAAACAATCTACTTTCCTGCACTAAATATTCCTCCCTTCAAATACATTATTTCGCCTAAACCTTGACACCTAATGTCATGTTTTATTATTTCAATTCAATAATTCGTTAACAACAATGAACGATAGAGTATAAAAAACTTAAAGCATATGAAAACTGCCCTAGATTCATTATCTGAATTAGGGCAGTTTATTATCTAAATATCCATTTATCATTCAACTCATAAAATTGATTTTTATCGTTAACCAATGTTCTCGATAATCGCAAGTTCAAATTCTTTTTGTTTTTGTTTATCTTACCTGTTCCATTATCCCAACTTTCACTATCTTTTTCTTCTAATAAATAGAAATACAAGCACTCCTATTATCGTCATCACACCTATTACTATCTTCACTTCAACATTATCCAATCCATCGTTAACTCTTTCCTCGTTAGTACTTTCAATAGTATTTACTTCCTGCGTTTCTTTAGTATTGTACTTTTCCTGTCTTTTCTTTTCAGCTTCCTCGTAACTTCCATCATTAACTTTCTGTTCTATCCTTTCATAAATACTATCCCCTCTCATATTCATGCTTTCATTTGTAAGATGATTGATGAACTTCAAAGTTTTTGGGTCTGTTGACGTTGTGCTTATACCATAGATAAATTTATCTCCTATCATAGCAACAAACAAATTATCATTTATTTTAGGCATGCTTTCTACATTTCCATTACGATGTACCAAATAATCAAATTTAGGTACTGTCATTACTTTATTTTCAATAAGCTCACCCTTTATCTTCTTCACAACCATTATATAAATATTTTCATCTGTAATATCTCTAACTATTCCAGTAAACAATTTAGCATCATCATTTACCATCAAAGCAAAATCTGTATCTCCAGCAAATACATTTGTACTCAAAGTTAGAAATAAAACCATATACAACATTAATATTTTCATCCCAACCAAGCCACCTTCCCTAGTTTAAAACAGTCATTTATAACCCTGTACCTAATATCAGTAGTTCATAACTCTCATCATCTTCACTAATCGTTACAAAAAAAGATTTATTCTCAATCCATCCATCATCTTTTAAACTGCCATTCCCAGGTCCCCATCCTTTTCCCTTTGATTTAACTGAATATGTGATATTATAGATTGTCCCATACTTCTGCATATCCTTTGGAATATGTTCCCACTTCACAATATCTTCTATTCTGTAATCGTATATCTTCATGCTATATCCATCTTGAATATCTAAATAAGATTCTAAATACTCTGTAAATAATACTCTAAAAATTCCTTCTTCAGATAATTTCGCCACATTTTTTTTTAGTACTTTCCATTCTCTAAAATTTCGTCTATCCCTATTGTCCAATTCAAATAAAAATTTAACTTCTTCAACTTCTTCTCCGCTTCCCACTTTGGGAATATTTTTTACTAAATAAAAATACATTTTTCCATCAATCATTTTTATATAATAAGGCAACTTTTTATCCTCATCATTCCCTTCATTTTCCAACATGAAAAATTCTCTAGCTTGAAGTTCTTTAATTTCATATTTGAATTCTTTTTCTGGAAACTTAGCAATATCTCCTGAGAAAGAATATTCTCTTCCTGAATTATCAATATAAACTCCTGGTAACATAAATTTACTAAAAACCATATCCAACTTTCCAGATTTTTTGTAAGTCAATGTATCCAATCCTTCAGATGAAAACACAACTTCATTCATACTTTCATTGAATTCTAATGTCGCTTGAAACCCAGTTTCTAATTCAAAAAAATACTTTCTCGCTGCAATCTCTCTAAATTCTTCTATATTCCCACCTATTGCCGTATCAAAAAAGTTTAAATCAAAACTAAATTTTTGATACCCTCCATTTTCATTCTTTGCATCGAAAGTTTTAAAGCTGATCTTGTACTGAGAACTTATATTCAAAATGGGATTATTGATATTTTTATTTAAAATTTCAATATACCTATTTTTTTCAATCCAATCTCCTCTTATTTCATCTAAAATATCAAAATTTGATGTTTGAATTTTTTTATCCACTATTTTAAAAGAATTCACTATATTTTCATATTCTTCCTCTGTTAAATCTGGTATTTGACCATTAAACATATAAATATTCTTTTTGTAATAAATGTAAGTATGCTTAATCAATGTAGTTTTACTCTCGATTTTGCTTTTATGAGAAAACGAAAACACACTAAACCCATCTTTTTCATTCCTCTTCAAACTTTCTTGTATTGTATTAAGACCTTCACTTCCTCCAAGAATTCTTTTAATTTCGCCCTTTATCACTCCATCTAGTTTGTCTTCTGAGATATCTTCTAACACTTTAAATGATAGGTATTTATCAGTTTTGCTTTTCATTATAAAATTTTCACCAATTATATCCATATCTTTCGGATAATTTATTTCCCATCCATATTTACTTCTATATGTATGTGTTGAACTATCAACAACTTTGACAACAAATCCATATGTCACTTTCCCTTTACCTTGAAAGTCTACTAATAAAGAACAAACATATGTCCCTTCAACAAGTGGTGTTATAATTGTCATCTTCCCATCTATTAGATTAGGCAGTGGCTTGTATAAAATTTCTTTTTGATTTTTATATAGCCTACCTTCCACGATTTCATAATCATAATTTTTAGAATTCAAATCATTTTTACCTTTAAAGTTTATTTCTATTCTTGCCCCCTGTGCAACATTCAAAATATTATTTTCATTAAAATCAAATTCATACGGTATTGGAGAATCTGATTGAACTCCACCACCAGACCACTTCCATCCATATGTACCAGTAATAGCCACCTTTGATTCTTTATCTCCGTATGCTAAATATAAGTTGGGAGGTTCTTTCTCAATTACTCCAACACCAGCACCAAGAAACATCGCACCTCCAACTGCTCCAATTAGCAAACCAACCGATAAAATAATAACTACTTTTGACTTTTTCTTATGCTCCATAATAGCAACAAGCCTTTCTTTAAGGCTCTTTTTCTCTTCACACATTGTAGCTTGTATCATCCCGTTAGGGCATTTTTGCTCTGACACAACAGAAATTAAAGTTTCTCCATAAGCTTGTTTCTCCTTTGCAGATAAATTCTTTATAACCGCCTCATCACATGCCAATTCACATGCGGAGTTAATTTCTTTTTTGATAAAATACATAAAAGGATTAAACCAATGTACTGTAGCTACAATCATTGTAACCCACTTAATTAAAATATCTTTTCGCTTTAAATGTGTTATTTCGTGGCTTAATATATTTCTTAACTGGTCAATACTGTAATCATTATCAGGAACTAAAATACTTGGATTTATTATTCCTATTAACATTGGTGTATTAATAGATGAATTTCTTTTTATTCTAACGCCTCGGTATTTACCTTTTAACAAGTCTTTTAGTAATCGATTTTCATTATCTGAAACTTCTGTATTTGAAAGTCTTAGCCTTCTTGAAAAATATAAATACCCCAAAATATTAAATAGAAGAACAACAATTATTCCAAAAATCCATAAATACAGAGCATATTTATTCAGGATATCTTGAATAAATCTACTATGATCTTTGTCATTTTTATAAATGCCTATTTCAACATTTTTTTGCACATTAGGGACAGATGAACTTTCACTTGGATTAATAACTTCTATAACATCTTCTAAAGCTACTGCTGATTTTTTAATATCTTCCTTTTGAACTTCAACTATTTCAGAATCATCATAAAACAGAGCATTCATTAAGCTACTTTCAAAAGAAAAAGGCATCACTAATCTTAGCAGCACCACCAACCAAATATAATATTGAATGCTTTTTGAAATCTTATTTTTAACAAATGGCTTTAATAAAAATATCATTCCCGAAAGAATTGTTCCAGATAAAGAAAGTGACAACAATAATTTAATTGATTCACTCATTATCGTCACCTACCTTAAACATATTTTTCAACTCATTTATATCTTTTTTATTTAACTTTTTATTTCCTACAAGTGCTGCAACAAGTTTTTTAGCACTACCTGCATACAGTCTATCTATAAGACTTTGTGTAGAGTATTCATTATATTCATCCTCAGAAATATTTGCTGAATAATAAAAAACTTTATCTTTTCTTGATTCTACTACTCCTTTTCCACACAGTCTTCTAAGTAGAGTTTTTATAGTGGATGCCTCCCAATCGCTGGTATCTTCCAATGTTGTTCTAATTTCAGTTAAGGTGAGCTCGCCTTTTGCCTTCCATAGAACTTTCATAACTTCAACTTCTGAATCTGATATCTTTGAAGCTAATTTATTCATTTTTTCATCTCCTAACATCAAAAGGTTACTAATGTAATCCAAATACAGTTTACATCAGTAACCTTTGTGTGTCAATATTTTTACTGCTTCTTTTGTAATTTTATTCTTATTAATGCTTTATTGTTACTAAAATAGCCTACTTACACATCGAATATCCACATAAACTTCCGTATTTTTCTTCAAACTATACTTCTTTTCTTTCCGTATAGTTTCTTCTTCATTCTTAATAACATTACTACGTTTTTTCTTCTCTTCTTGAACTCTATTGAATGCACTAGTGCTTATAATTGGTGGGTTATTTTCTTCAACTAAATATTCAATACGATCCCGCAGTACCTAATGTTTCTCACCATTATCAAACTTTCCGATATTGCTTTCCTCATCAGTTACAACGTCAGCCTCTGATAGTTAACCTTTCGAGGCTCATTCGCATTGCAACCCTACTTACTCGCTATCTACGCTTAGTAACTGCCATTGCTGACAGCCACCCAAGACTCACTACTGTTGGTTGGCTAGACCTTAATCAGGCAGGCTTTCCACCTGTTAGGTTAATTGCCCTTCGCTGGGCACACAACTGAAAGTTTCACTTTATATTACACTCTCTTTTATTGAATCTTATCCCTCATCAATATTACACAAATATCTTTTAAGGACTCTTTTGCTATGAATTTACCTGTATGAATTTCTACAGTATCGTCTGTATGCGCTGTTATTCTGCTAAATGCATATGTGTTTCCACCAAAATACCGAGTGATTTGTTTTTATTAAAATGCCCATATCTTCCATTTTTTTAAAGCAAATCAGATTCTTATACTGTCCTACAATTTTCACATTACGAATAACGCTATATTTGAAGCTACTCATTGATATGTCACATTTTTTACCTAGATAGTCTTCAACATCCACCATATTTTCTTCTGACATACCATTCTCTAAAACCTTTTTTTCATCTACATTAGAAAGTGGTAAATCAAAATCATCTCGCACCAATTGGTCTAACGTCAGGTTATAGAAATCAGCTATTCTTAGAAGTAGTTGAACATCTGGAACAGAGGTTCCGTTTTCCCACTTTGAAATAGCCTGCCTGCTTACTCCTAATTCTTCTGCAAAGTTTTCTTGAGTAAGATTATTCATCTTTCTGATGATTGTTATTTTTTCATTTAGTAACATTTTTGTTACCTCCTTCATTTAGTATATTCTGATGCTAAAGCATTCACTCTACTTACTCAAGAAACCTCTCTTTACATCCTGCTACTTTTAGTTGCATCCCCCACTGTTGTAGAAAGATAGTTGTCACAACTTAAATTTTTTAGTATCCTCGTACTCCGTTTAAATCTGCATATTCTATTGCTTTATCATACAATTTTTTGTTTGTAACGGATTCACTTGATAGAAAGACAGGGTAATAATTCAAAGGTATATTCACCAATGGTGTCTTTTCAATAGACGGTGATGTTCTTCGAACTTAAAACTGCATTCCCTTTTCGTGGATTAACATTTACAATTATACTTGCAATGAGGTCATTTAATATTGATACGCTTGAAAAGCAGGAATCGATAAAGTAGAATCTGCAAGGTTCTGATGGTATACCGATTCAAGTATTCTCAATATCCTTACACCCCTGTTTGGCATTCTCTAATCGATGGATTATCATATTCAACCTGTCCACCTCTTGAGTATCCTCTATATTTGATATGTTACTTTTGCTACAACAAAGAGCATTGTTATCTGAATTAGGGCAGTTTATTATTATTATCTAAATATACATTTTCTAACCTCAAAATCCATATCAACTAGACGTGTTCCCACGTACCAGGTCATATAACGACTTTGATTCTGATACTGCTTTTTAGGTCTTTTGGGTGGTAATTTTCGCAATTTCCACTAAAACTGAAAAAGTCATAAAATCGCTTGTACCGCATTATAATCAAAGGTTCTGTCGTTGTAGTACCACCGTCTCAACATGCGGTATCACATTAGTCTTTTATAATTTAACAAATTCTATGTCTGCAGGGCAAATAATTATTTCCTATCCCCCCATTGAAACTAAAGTGTCGGGTTCTATTGATGATCTCTTATCAATCGTTGTCAAAACGCAAACCGGTTATGATGAATAACTATTCTTATCTTCATTCATTTGGGAGTTCTTCAAACTTCGGTACTTTCTCAAGCTCAGTATCCCAGTTTGCCTTGCTTGCATAATAGATATGTCCTTGAGGTCTTATGTTTATATTACTGTCAATACTTCCTGCAGGTACAACTAGTAATTTCCCATCCATTTGAATATTTGGCAAAGCCGATCCACAATTAGTACAAAAACTTTTTATGTGTCCTTCTGAACGAAAATTAAAGGTTTTAGATTTTTCTTTACCAGACAACCACCTTAACTTGGCTGTAGAAGAAAACAAATTGGCTGCATGCGCTGAACCCGTATCTTTGCGACATCGCCCACAATGGCAAAGATAAAAATTTTCAAAATCTCCTTCTATTTCGAAAGTAACTTCACCACAAAGGCATGATCCTAAATATTTCATAATCAACTCTCCCTTTTTAATATTTACCCTTTGTACTCCTACAAAGCATTCCACATGTAATCTTTAGGCTATTTTGAGAGAATTCTCAAATTCTTTCAAACACCTTTTTAAAGATGTACCAAATAATCAAATTTAGGTACTATTATCCAAATATAATATTGTATTCTCTTTGAAATCTTATTTTTTATAAACGGTTTTAATAAAAATAAAATTCCTGCAAGAATTATTCCAGATAAAAAAAGTGACCAATATTATACAAACAGCTTCTTAATTTTGATGCACTCATACTGTCCAATATTTCACCTGACCTCTGAACAAATACTTTCTGATTCATTTTTCCTCCCTAAATTGCTTCTAAATAATTATTCTATCTATTCTCCAGTTTTCTAATTACATCCGTACCTATTTCTTCAATTGCTTTTAACTGCCGAATAGGCTAATTGATTCAACAATTGAAGCCATTCTGATTGCGTTCTGCCTTGTTCAATCAAAATTGCATTATAACTTTCCATATTCGCTAAAACCAGAAGTTGATTTATGGTTACATATTCTCGAATATTTCCGTTCTTATCATGGTTTCCTTCACGCCATTGTTTTGCGGTAATTCCAAACAGTGCCACATTCAACACATCTGCTTCACTAGCATAGGTTAGGTATATTTGATATGGAGTCAATTTGGGCGGGATTAAGTTTTCCTTAATAGCATCAGTATGTATTCTATAGTTTAACTTTGAAATCTGACGGTTTAGATTCCATCGTAGAGAAAGTCGGCTGCTCTCATCATTTTTTAGCCTTTTATAGTCTTTTATAATATAAAGTTTAAACTCCGGTGATATCCAAGAAGCAAATTCAAAAGCAATGTCGGAATGGGCGAAAGTTCCTCCAGAACGTCCCGATCTAGAGACTATTCCAATTGCATTCGTACTATTGATCCACTTCTGTGGTGACAGTGTAAAAGCATTTGAACCTGCCCGTTTCCTAAAGGAGTCGAATTCGACCCCTTTAAAATTTTCATTATGTAATTGCTCCCAAAGACCTAAAAACTCTATTGTATCCTTGCTTCTGATCCAATTTTTTACAACATCTTTAGGCTCATCACTTTTATATCGAGCAATATCTGTAAGTGATATAAACTCATTTTGAAAATCTTCTGTGTATATGCTAATATCAACACCTTTTGCGTGAATTGTTTCTTTAACAGGTTTCTTTGACATCCCACATCCCCCCTTTACTCATTTATATCATTTTTATTTCTATGATTATTTTCAGCTCTATCACTAATATTATATATGATATATCTTTTTAGAACAAGCGTTCTTTCTATGGTTTTCATATCTTAATCTTTGTACATCTCCCTCATTGATCAAAAGAAAATTACAACGCTTAAAATCACCTTTAATTTATCAAAGCTCTTTCAATCATATACTGTTCATTATGTTAGTTTGAAAGCGGAAGGTTAATTTATTGTTTTGAAACATTTGCATTTCATGTCTCCTCATACTATATCCTAACCGCAATACACACTTCAAGCTCGTTTACCTGCTCTTTATTTCTAAAATCATCCCCATCTGTATTAAATCGAAATAACCCTTGCAGCCCGCTTAAATACTAGAATTCCGACTAATTTTTTCTTTGTATTCTTACCACCGTCTCAACGTACCTTGAGTAGAAAAAAATGATGTAGTCAAGACCCACTGATCCCTTAGTGGAAACATTTATTCAATAAAGTATTTAACAAGTTTATGGTATTCATCTTGTGCAGAATAGCAAGTATCAATAAGAAATCCTTTTTCTGACTCAAACTCTTTTAGCCCTCGGTAATAAAATTGCTTATGTCGCTCGTTGATAATGAAGGGAATAATTCCGCACCTTAAGCATTCCTTAAACATGATGATTCTCCCGACTCTTCCATTTCCATCTTGGAAGGGATGTATAGACTCAAACCTATAATGAAACTCTATAATATCTTCAAACTTCACTTCATCCAAAGAACTATAGTCTATAATCAATTTAGTCATTTCACCTCTGACTTTTGATGGCATAACTGTCTTACTGTCACCAACCATGTTAGGCTTTAACTTGTAATCACCTACATTAAACCAATCTTTTCTACCATCAGAAGTATTTAATTTAATTAGGCGATGAAACTCTTTTATTATTTCCTCTGATAATAATTGATCTGCAATATCAATCATATAATCAAAACACCCAAAATGGTTAATTGTTTCAATTATATCATCCACTGGAGTTGCTTCTTCCTTAGACATTGTAATGGTATTTGTTTCATAAATATATCGCGTTTGATCTTCTGAAAGTATGCTACCTTCTATTCTATTAGAATTGTATGCCAATTTTATCTGAGTCTGATGATACAGCCCTCCCTTCAACTTCATTTCCTTTTCTTCTCTAAAGAGCTTCAACAATGGCTTATCTAAGTCATAGGTTATTTCCATAATGTCCCCGGGTTGACAATGTAATAATCTGCAGATATCTTCTACAACCTTCAATGAAATCGCTTCATTTTTTGATAATCTTGCTATAGTAGCAGAAGATATTCCAAGTTCCTTTTGCAAATCTGTCTTAGTAATTTTTCTTTCTTTAAGCAAGTTAAATAATTTACCATATTGAATCGACATGTAATGTCGAGTAGACGCTCGACGTTCACCTCTCTTTATAAAATATGTGAGCGGGTTAAGTCTATCGCCCCTCACAGAACCCAACGTGCCCTATTAAGGAATTAGGCTCTTCATATATCCCTTACATCCAGCCCAGATATTAACATAAATCTTTGGTTCAGCTATCGGGGGATGCTTCTTGTGTAGAAAATACTCCTTCTAGGAGAATATGCAAGGTCTCGCAGGTATACCGTGATTAACAATCTCGTGATCGCCGTGCTCTAAGACCCCGACGGAACCCATCTGTTCTTGCCATGATGACCAGATGTTATTGCTTGCTACCGAGGTGAGGTGAGGGTATTAGCTTCCATACTATATACTAAAGGGATTCAATCACTTTACGCTTTCGCATTACGACTCTCACTGTTTCCTGCCTACGCTTAAACCTAATCTCGCGACTTCGGCTTCAAGGCTGGATACTGGCGATTGGCTAAATCTTACCAAGTCGGCTTGCCACCAACTATATTCACGACACCAAACTGCCACACCACCTCAATATTAGTATATCACATTTCTTTACTTTTATAAATATGTAAATAAATTTCTTTATAAATATGAATAAACCAACCCCAAATCCACTTCCACTTTATACAATCAAACAGTCCTGATAGCCAATGATAAGTGGTTTAAATTGTTTTTAGTGCATTTTGACCTGGCAAAACCTTGTGAAATTGGAGGGCATGTATCCTTTGACAACGCAAAAACACACAAATGGCTTATATACTGTACTCTTTCACCCTCGTTATCAAAGTGACCGTCTCAACGTGTGTTTTGGCTGTAAGGTGATACTAAAACGCATTAATATTATAATAGACCCCTGAAGGAAAATTAAAGAGCCCATGGCCTATTTATTCTAAACATTAGTACTTTAATAAAAATAATATAAATACATACTACTATTCAATATTATTTACCATATCACGATGGAAACCCTTGTCTTAAGCTAACACCCATATCACCTTCGGTGTTCGGGACTTTCACCCTATAGACTGCACCCATGCTGGGTGCACATGAAAAAGACACTCCATTATAGAGTGCCTTTAAACATAATTATTGATTTACTTAATGTTCTTTTTTCTTTACTGGAATCCAAATTTCACTTTTATACTTAGGATTAGTCGTATCCTTACTCTCATTCCATAATATTTCAGGTCCATCAACCGCCTCATATCCTGAAGATGGGAACCATTCTGAGTATATCCTTCCCCACACATTTTGAAGAGTTTCTGGGAATGGTCCTATCGACTCAAATACTGCCCATGTATTAGCATCAATTTTAAATATGTCAAATTCTTCTATTTCATTATTTGAAGTGGCCACGCCAATGTAATGATCTAGCTCTCCCTTTTCTTCCATTCTTCCTTCTGAAAAATTAGTTGAAGCACTAATAATCCCAGATGGTTCGATATCAGAAAGATCTTTTAGCTTCTTAATAATCTCTGGTGTTAATAACTCATACATTTTAGCAATCTCCGGATTAACACCACTAAAAATAATTGGAACTCTTTTCTTAAATCCCACCAACTTAAAAGGTTCTTTATCAACAATTTTATAATCCATCTCGCATCCTCCTTGAATTGATAATTGGAAGGTCATTTTAGGATATGCTTTTATTTTTGCACTCTCACTTCTTGCTGCAGAAGGTAAAATTCCATGAATAGAATGAAATGCACGAGAAAATGAATCCGCCGAACTATATCCGTATTTGACAGCAACATCGATTACTCTCAATCTGCTATTTTTCAATTCCAATGCAGCTAATGTTAATCTTCTTCTTCGGATATATTCTGATATACTTATACCTGATAAAAAAGAAAACATTCTTTTAAAATGATATTCTGAACATAAAGCTATCTTAGATAGTTCACCAAAATTAATTTCCTCTGTTAAATGTTCCTCAATATAACCCAATGCTTTATTCATACTACTTAAAGAATCCATCTCATGACCTCCTTTCATCAATAATGTTATCAAAGGATACATTTATTCATCCGACAATCTGTGCACAATTTAGTCCACTTACTTTAGGAATAGCCAGGTTTCATTAATTTTAGAAGGGAAATAATAGTGTTCTATTTGAAATAGCTGATTATCTAGTTCTTCCATAATCGGCCTACTCTGCTTATTTAGCAATCTCGCCTAGTTGAAAAGGGCATATCACAATTAATCATATATTATAGCTTTTCCTTGTTCCCGTAACTTTTTTAAAGATGTAAGCATATGGTTTACTTCTTCATCGGTATGTCTTTCCCATGAAGCTAATTCAGCTATTATTTTTAAAGAAGATTTAGACCTATAAGAACGTGTAGGGTTTCCAAGAAATCTTTTGTCAGTTAAATTCGGATCATTTTCAAACTCACCTAATGGTTCTACAATATAGATTCTTTCCTTTGAGTTAGATTTTGCTAATTCAGCACCCCATTTAGCAGCATCCAATGTTGCAGTAAAGTATACATAGTTTGATTTTTTATCTTGGTAGTTTGATAAGTGTTGTGGTTTTAATAAATCTCCAATTTTTAGTTCTGCTTTAGTACCATGAAAGAAAGGTCCATTATCTAAGACCTCATGTTTGTTATTCATACTGTTCCACCTCCTTCAATTTTAGATTTATGTATAACATTATAATGTAGAAATTATAAAAAAAGTAGTCTATAAATAATGTGTAAATAATGGTATAATATAAGTAGAAAGAGTGATTTGGAAGATTTTTTCTATTATTTCTTTAAGTATTGAATTTATATATGCCCCCTCACCTTATAAAGGCACCTACGTTGAGCAGATGCCTTTTATGATACCAAAAATTTTAATCTAATATTTCTTTAACCCTACACACAATACCAATTTCAAACATTACTTTAATTCCATATGAGTGTGTATGAGAGTTTGTAAGAATTTTTTCAACTATACCTTCTGTTAATTTTCCAGACCGTTGGTCTTGTTTTTGAATTATCTTGACCCTTAGACCTTTTTTTATATTTGCCCGTTTGGTTCCTGTCATATTATTACCTACTTTCCTAATTCCTATATATCTTTACCACGCACTCCACGTGGCTCGACCAAGGAAACATATCAACCGGCTGAACCTCTAAAACCTCAAATCCCCTCTCTGCCAAAAAGCCCAAATCCCTTGCAAGCGTCGCAGGATTACAGGATACATACACAATCCTATCTGGTGCCATACTCACAAGAGTGTCTAATAGCACCTCGTCACAACCCTTCCTTGGCGGATCAACAACTACCACATCCGCCTTTACACCCTTTTTATACATATCAGGAATAATTCTCTCCGCCTCACCTACAATAAATTCAACATTATCAATATCATTTAATTTCGCATTTTCCTTTGCATCCCTAATAGCCTCTTCAACTACTTCTACTCCATAAACCCTCTTTGCACTCTCAGACAAAAAAAGCGAAATGGTACCAATACCACAGTACAAATCAAACACTGTCTCTTCACCTGTCAATCCTGCATACTCCAACACCTTTTTGTATAGCACCTCAGTTTGCACAGGATTCACTTGAAAAAAAGATAACGGTGATATATTAAACTTAAACTTTCCTATGTAATCAGTTATCCTTCCTTCACCAAATACAATTATATTTTTATTCCCCAAAATAATATTGGTTTTTGCCGTATTTACATTTAGCACAATGCTTTTTATTTGCGGCATCTCCTGTGTAAGCATTTTTACAAGCTTGTCCTGGTGAGGAATGTTTTTACCGTTTATAACAAGTACAACCATCACTTCCCCAGTATTAAACCCCATTCGGGTCATAATATGCCGTACTAGTCCTTTTCCTGTGGCTTCATCGTATATAGTAATCTTGTGTTTTTCTAAAAATCCCTTTACAATAAGCTTCACTTTATCACTCAAGCTATGTTGAATTAGACATTCTGCACAATCCACGATGTCATGGGACTTTTTAGCATAAAATCCTGCTACAACTTCGCCCTTTGACTTTCCCACAGGGTACTGCGCTTTATTTCGATAATTAAAAGGGTTTTCCATACCTATCGTGTCATGAACCACCACTTCATTAAGTTTGCCAATTCTTCTTATATTTTCTGTCACCATATCTGTTTTAAAATTCAACGCAGCTTGATAACTCATATGTTGAAGACTGCATCCACCGCATTTGTTATACACCTCACATAAAGGTTCAACCCTGCCTGGTGAAGCTTTAATAATATTTAACAGTTTACCCACAGCATAATTTTTATTGACCTTAATAATCTTTATCTCAACTTCTTCTTGTTTGATTGGACCATCTATAAAAATAGTAAAATTCTCAATTCTGCCTACACCTTGACCTTGGTGGGTCATTCCAACAATCTCTGTCTTGTAAACTTCATTTTTTTTAACTGGAACCAATTTATTACCGCCTCTCAAATATTACTAAATATTATAATTCACTTAGTTACATTATATTAGCTTTAAAAATAAAAAACTATATTTTAAGCAAAAAAAATGCCCCCTTAGGGACAAAGAATAGAATCGGTTTGCCTTACTGTTAATTATTGCTAACTTTATTGACATCTAAACATATTTTTTAATATTAAGGTAATTCCAAAAAAACTTTGCAACTGCGGTTTCAAAAAATATAGATTTACATTTTTTTGCATTTAAAAAATAATGTTCCCTTGTTTGGAAGCTTTAGTCTTCCATGATAAGCTTTGTGATCTAAATATTATATAGGTTGTTTTTTGAAACCACCTAATCAAATTAAACAAATGCCTTCAACTCTATATTTATTACAATTATCTAAAAATCTTTCGGCAAAATTAGGATTGCTCCAAAAATGTATTTGTGGATATGCAGCCAACATATTGTAATCACTATAGCCACATTTCCAAATACCAGGCTTATGTTCATTTCTTTTCTTGTGAATTCTAAAACATTGTATAACTTCATCAGACAAAACATTCAGCTCTGTCCGGTGAAACTCATACCCTTTTATTCTGAAACCTTTGTCAGACAAAACATTGTCCTTCAACACTTCAATGTCAACATATCCAGACTTTCTAGCACCTTCACCCATATTGCAATAAGCCTTAAGTATTCCTATCATATCAAACTTCTCATTCTGCTTTTCTATGTATTGTGAAAGATACATCAAACCATCTCCCTCTGCATATGTAGGAGTTCCATCAATAATCTTTCTCTTTATATCATCCATAAGATTACTGTTTTGCTTAAGCTCTTCTAAATAATAATAAGGACATCCACCGCCTATGTATATGCCATCCGTATCATCAGGAAGAGAATAATCCTCTAACGGACTGAAATAATTAATTTCAGCTCCCATAAATTCCAACATTTCAAGATTATCTATATAATGATAGTTAAAAGCTTTGTCCTTTGCAACCGCAATTTTTATTTTTTTCTCAAACTCACTCTCAAATGAGAATTTTGTTGCATTAAAATATGAGACAGCTGGGCGATTTGACATCTTTATTATAAGATCTACATCTATAGTTTTAATTACCTGCTCCACTAATATACGAATCTTTTTCTTTAAATCCTTTATATCTTCATCGGGTACAAGTCCTAAATGGCTACAGGGCAAATCTTCCATTTTAGGTAGATAGCCAAAAACTTCCAATCCAGTTCCACTTTCAATAGCAGTTTTTAATGATTCGTAGTGTTCTTCATTTTCTACTTTATTTAAAACAACACCCATTATATCAAGATTTTTATCGTAATCAACATATCCATTTATCATTGGGACAATACTTAGAGAAATGCCCTCCGCATTAACAACTAATATAACTGGAGCTTTTACTATTTTTGATACGTGAGCAGTACTTCCTATAATAGTATCTTCCCCAACACCATCATACAATCCATTCGCACCTTCAATCATAGATATATCAGCGTTCACAGCGTTTTTTTCAAAAAGGTGAACTACCGTATCTATATCCATCATCCAGCTGTCAAGATTTCGTGAATCATTTCCCGTTATGAAGGAATGAATCATAGTAGTAATATAATCAGGCCCCACCATAAAAGGCTGAACTTCAAGCCCCATTACATAGAGAGTTGCCAATATTCCCATTGTGACAGTAGTCTTACCGCAACCACTGTTAGTACCTGCAATTGTAACTTTCCTAATAGTCATAAGTTTTTTCCTCTTATCTATTACAGTTTTCTTCTTCCCAGATAACTCACCTTTATATAAACATTTAAATTCACCTGTTTAATATTTTAGTGCAATACTTTGGGAATTTCAAAAAAACACATATTTGAATTTTAAGTACAAAGTCCATAAAATCAATTTTTTTGAAACTCCAGTTGCAAAGTTATTATTTAAACTTAACTTATACAATAGAACATTTAGAAAAACTAATTACCTAAGGCGGTTTCAAAAAACAACCTATACAGTATTCCGGTCACAAAGCCCTTCAATCTAAATTTTTTGAAACCGCAATTGACCAGTTATTTTTTTGGAATCACCTAAAAAAATATATTACTTCTATTAATTATACTAATTTGTTCTGGATTTTTAAATAGGACTAAGAAAATTTTATTAAGTTTTCTCATATTTTAGACAATTTATATAAATCCTTGCCTTATTTAAGTGCGAAATGCATAAAACTATTATTGAATAAAGGAGTTTCAAAAAAACTTAGTACTTTTATTTTTTTGTACTCAGTGGTATAATATTTTCGAATGTTAAATGTGGAAAAGGCGGTAAAAATGCGAAAAACAAATAAATCAAAACGAGATAAGAGTTTATCAATTATATTGGTACCTCATTCTACAAATAGAATAAAGACTATTAAGATTTCATCAGTGCGCTATAAACTATACATTTTTTCGACAATAGCTCTAACTGCTGTAATTTGTTTTGGATTATATTTCGCTTCTGTATTACATACTAACAACAACCTTAAAAACGCTCTAGCCGATGCAAATAATAAAAATAAAAAACAAGCCCTGCTTCTAGCTGAAAATGCAAATCAGATTTCTGATATGCTTGAAAGAGAAAACCAATATGCCCAAACTATATCTGATTTTAGTGATAAATATAATGAACTAACTAAAGACTTTGTAGACGACAGTATGGAAAGCGTCACAGCAAGCAGAGGATCTAGTGGTCGTTCTTTTATAGATAATGCAAGCGAGTTAAGAGATATTTTAGATTATCTCAGAAAAATAAATGATTCAGAGGACCAAAGTGTTGTAAACAAATTATCTGAATCAGAAAAAACACTCCAAACCTACATTGAATTCTTCCCAACTTTGTGGCCAGCCGAAGGAAGAATCTCTTCTCCCTTTGGTTACAGATCTGACCCGATGAATTTAGCAAAAAAAATGCACGAAGGAATAGATATAGCAGCATCTTCAGGCGATAATATAAAAGCTTCTGCTAGTGGCAAAGTCATATATTCAGGATCAAACGGAAATTATGGAAGATGTATAATTCTAAATCACAATAATGGCATTACCACTTTATATGCCCATGCAAGTTCACTTTTAGTAGAAGAGGGTGAAAAGGTTAAAAAAGGTGACGTTATAGCAAAAGTAGGAAGCTCCGGCAAAAGCACGGGTCCTCATCTTCACTTTGAAGTAAGGATAAACGGTACACCTGATAATCCTATAAAATATCTTGACAAAAAATAGAGTATATCCACAAGGAGGACAATTATGTTCAACAAAGGTAATTCAGGAAATTCTGATTCATTCGACACTATAGTAGGTATTAACTCTAAGTTTGAAGGTAATATTGAAACTAACGGAACCATCAGAATAGACGGCAAAATATTAGGAGACCTTAAAATTAATGGAGATGTTTATGTTGGCAAAGATGCATTAATAACTGGAAATATTAGTGCAAATAATGTATTTCTTTCTGGTAAAGTTGAAGGGAACATAGAATCAAAAGGAATTCTAAAAGTTCAATCATCCGCTAAGCTATATGGAGACATTACTGTTTATAGTATAATTACAGAAGAAGGAAGTGTATTTGAAGGAAAATGCAAGATGTTGTCAGCACCTCAAAAGGACGATATCCAAGCTAAAAGCAGCATAAAGAAAACAAAAAACGCCAAAGCTTCTGAATAACAAGCTCTACTATAGGAGTTAGGAGTTTCAAAAAAGTATATTCAACATTTCAACTACAGAACCTATCATGTAACCTTTTAAGCTTCTAGTCACAGCAACACTATATTGTTACATACAAAAATGTTAATTAGTTTTTTGAAACTCCAGTTGCAAAGTTTTTTGATTTTGCCTTTTTCTTTAATTAATATCTATGTAATAATCGGGCACATCTCCTACTATTACTGTCTCCGTCACAGGCAAACTCGTTGTAACCACAGTTTTTTTTTCAATAAAGGGAATTGCAACGCCAACTTCAGTCTTAAGCAAAATATAAATACTATGTCGGGTCTGGTTTATACCTGCACTGCTAAATTCAGATCTAAAATCCGTCTCAACACTTCCTATTGGAATTATTTTAATATTGATTTTAGGCCCTCTTGCTGCAAAAACAGTCTCCCCCAAAACAGCTCCTAATGGTATCGAGATTTTTTCATCGCCTAAATCAGACAATCTATTCTGAACACTAAGGGATACATCAGCAAATATGCTGTTCAACTTAGCAACATCAGTTTCAATAGATGTAATACTCCCATATTGGTCTCTGTTTATTGAAGCTATATCAGCGTAATTCATATCTTCAGGGAAATTTTCTCTAACTGCATTACCAATTACATTTGTTACTATCGATTTTACTCTGTACTGGGATATTTGATCCATACCTATTCTAAGACGTTTTTCAATAAAGGAAAATAAAAGTATCAATATGCTAATAATAACAATAATTGCTATATAGGCTTTAATTCTTTTGCCTCTTCTTCTTACATACCATAATCGGTGGTGTAAATTGGTCTTTCTACGCATAAAAAAACCTCCTTACAATAATAGTATGTTTTAAGAAGGTCTTTGGTGAATTACAACAAAAAATGTAAATTGACTTTTTTTTAAAAGTCCCGCTGCTAATTTTTTAATTTGTTCTTACCTTAGGCGGTTTCAAAAAACAACCTATACAGCATTCAGGTCATAAACCCTTTCATGGAAGACTAAAGCTTCCAAACAGAGGAACATTATTTTGCAGTGCAAAAAATGTAAATCTAGATTTTTTGAAACCGCAATTGACCAGTTATTTTTTTGGAATCACCTTATTACCTGAAAAGCCATATATCTCTTTAGTGTAGTCTCTATCTGCACGTATATATCCTCTAGAAACATTTCATATAAAGCCTTGTCCTCAATAAGATATTTACACTCTAGAGACTTATCTACTATATTACATACTTTTTTAAGTACTTCTTTATCCTCTAGCACCTTAAAATTTCTATCCTTAGCTACAATCAACTTAAGAAGTGAAGGCATTTTGACGTTCAAGTTCTCATTGGTACTCTCAATACCTAAAAGCATATCGATATCAATATCGAGCTCTTTTATTATTTTAAGCACAGTTTCAAGTTTAGGGTTAGCTTTGCGACCATTCTCTAGTTGTGAAAGATATCCTGCAGATATTCCAATAACCTTTGCAAAATCCTTAAGGGAATAGCTTTTTTCTTCTCTTTTCGCTTTGATTATCTCGCCTAATTTAATCTCCACATGCATGCCCCCTTTATTCTTTACTTCTATTGTATAAAATCAACAAACATTTTACAACAGGTAATTGCTTCTCCTTTTTAACTGACAGTTAATAAACATTCCTAGCAATGATTAATATATACACCCACAGTTTTACAGTTTCTGGGTGTATGTTTTAATCGTGAGTCATATTATGGAAATAACATTGCGTAGGGGCTTAGAGAATGTTAACGAAGCGAAGGATTAGTCGAATCACTTCTCTACTTAGAAGCGAGTTTTGATTCGACCCGTAGCGAGTTATACATTCTCTTAGCCTAGGTTGCATAGGCGAGCAGTGTAGCGTAGCGAAACGACCAGCCTCGGAGCTTTAGTTATTGGAATAATATGGTCCACAATGATTAAATACACCCACAGTTTTACAGTTTCTGCACTGTTTGCAGCTTCCTTTGCCGTGTGCTATAATATAGTATATTTTTAGACAAAGGCAAATTAGCAACAAATGTACTTTGGGATAATTAAAGAAATGTCATGGAATAAATCCATTGTAATTATCCCTTAAATAAAGGAGAGGAACGTTTATGAACTCTAAAAAAAGTAGTAAATCAAGCAAAAAGAAACAAAACATAACAGGAAAAATCATTGGTATCTGCTTTAAAATTTTGTTTCTTGTTGCATTTACTTTAGGGGTTATTCTTTCAGGTATAGTAGGAGGTATGGTCTTTGCATACATAAGAACTGCCGAACCGATAACCTCAGACCAACTTGTAATTAAAGGTCTAACCACACATGTTTACGACTCTAAAAACAACGAGATTTTATCCCTTCAGGGAGCCAAAAACAGGGAAATGGTTGATATAACCCAAATCCCCAAACACTTGAAATACGCTTTTATTTCTATAGAAGACGAACGCTTTGAACAACACCCTGGTGTTGACTTTAAGAGATTTGGAAGTGCAGTAATACACTATGTACTACCCGGAGGTGGATCCCACGGTGGAAGTACCATTACCCAGCAGGTTATTAAAAACGCAACAGGTGAAGACAGGCGATCCATAAAAAGAAAAGTTCAAGAAGCATGGCGTGCAATACTGCTTGAACGCAACATAACAAAAGATCAAATACTCGAAACCTATTTGAACCTTATATATATGGGGGAAAACTGTTATGGAGTGCAATCAGCATCTGAAACCTATTTTGGTAAAGATGTAAAAGATCTTACATTAGCTGAATGTGCTTCTCTAGCTGGTATAACCAACAGCCCTGCAACATATAATCCTTTTACCACAAAAGGTAGAGAAAACAATCTAAAAAGGCAGCAACTTATTTTAGATAAAATGCTTGAACTTGAGCATATCACTCAACAAGAGTATGATGAAGCCATTGGGCAAGAACTTGTTTTCGCAGAATCAAGACGAAATGATAAGGTTGCCAGCACACAACCCTATTTCGTTGATCAGGTTATACTAGATGTAAAAAAAGATCTTATGGCTAACGGCTATACGGAAAGTATGGCTATAAAAACTATATATAATAACGGACTTAGAATATACACAACTATGGATTCCGATATACAAAAAGCTATGGACGAAGTATTCTTGAATAAAGAATACTTTACAAAAGTAAATAGTAACACCAGCCAATCACCTCAGGCTGCTATGGTTATAATTGACCCAAAAACAGGACAAATAAAAGCCATGTATGGCGGTGCTGGAGAAAAAATAGGTATACCTTTTAATAGAGCAACCTCTTTGGAAAAACAGCCGGGTTCTTCTATAAAACCTATAGCAGTATACGGTCCTGCTATTAATGAAGGCATTATCACTCCTGCAACTATAATCGACGATGCTCCTGTATACCTAAACGGAGTAGAAAACGGATTATACCCAAAAAATGCTGGAGGACGTTATGATTATGATGGCCTTACCACTGTTCGCGACGGTCTTACAAGTTCAGTTAATGTAATTTCGGCAAAAATCTGGCAAAATTATTTAGGGCCGGATTTATCATTGGAATACTTAAATAGAGTTAATATAAACAGGGACGATGAACGAAATCTTTCCATCGCTATGGGGGGATTAAGTAAAGGTGTCAGTCCACTTCAGATGGCTGCAGCATATGTTCCCTTTGTAAATAAAGGCATGTACTACGAACCTACAACCTATACAAGAGTTGAAGATGTAAACGGAAATGTAATCCTTGAGAAGGAACCTGATTATAATATAGTATATGATGAGGCTGCAGCTTTTCTAATGATAGACATGATGAAAGATGTTGTTAAGCGCGGAACAGCAACTCGCTGTAAACTACAAGATGGTAAAATGCCTACTGCCGGCAAAACGGGTACCACCGATAAAAACACCAACAAATGGTTTGTGGGCTACACTCCATATTATGTGGGTGCAACTTGGTATGGATATGATAGAAATGCCTCTATATCTAGAGAAGAATACTATAGAGCGCAGTATATATGGCGAGACGTAATGGAAAAAGTTCACGAAAATTTAGAACCAGTTGACTTTGAAGTACCATCCTCTGGAATTGTCAAAAGGACAATTTGCAAATACTCAGGTAAAATTGCCGGGGAGTTGTGTTCTAGAGATCCTAGGGGTAGTGCTGTGAGAGAAGAATACTTTATAAAGGGTACAGAACCTAATGCCCAAGACACTTGTGATGTTCATGTACTCGCCAAAGTGTGTAAGGATTCTACAGATATTTTTGAAAGAAATCTTCTAGCAGGTGAGTACTGTCCAGAGGAATCCGTAGTAGAACAGGTATTCATTCAACGTAGAAAACCTTACACACCAGTTAATCCTGGCGATCCATATCCCAAGGATTGGAAATACGAACTTCCTGCTGGTGAATATTGCAATGAGCATGGACCAGAAGATGTTGAACCCGATGAACCCGATTATGGTAATAATCCCGATGATGGATCTATATTTGATTGGTTCGGTGACTTATTTCATTAATAGTTACGGTTTAGCAAATATATAAGGCGGTTTCAAAAAATAAACTATACAGTATTCAGGTCACTAAACCTTTCAATCTAGATTTTTTAAAACCCCAGTTGACCAGTTATTTTTTGGAATTACCTAAATAGATATTATATAAGCATACAAGAAAGTTTGGACCATTAATTTAAAAATTCTTTAAGTTAATGGTCCAAATTAGTGATATTGCTATTCATTCATAAACTAATATTAAGGTATGACTATAATATAAGTTCCAACTTTGGATAATATAAAAATTTAATTTTATGGGATTCTTACATTATGAAAATAGGAAGTTATTTTTTTCATTATCCCTAAGTTTGTACCCTGTCTCGTTTTACTGTCAAATTAATAGTATTTACTGGGTGTATATTTTAATTGTGTTACATATTATGAAAATAACATTGCGTAGAAGCTTAGAGAATGTTAACGAAGCGAAGGATTAGTCGAATCACTTTTCTACTTAGTTGTGAGTTTTGATTCCACCCGTAGCTTTTTTACATTCTCTTAGCCAAGGCTTAATAGGCGAGCAGTGTAGCGTAGCGAAACGACCAGCCTCGGCGCTTTAGTTGTTGGAATAATATGGTTCACAATGAGTAAATACACCCGTATTTACTCATACCTTAATGATTCAATTGGATCTAAATCTGCAGCCTTCTTTGCTGGATAAACACCAAATATTAATCCTAGTGCAACCGAGCCCATAAATGCACCTATTATTACCGGAATATCCACTACAGGAGGTATGCTTATTATACTAGATATTACATATCCAGCCAATACACCTAAAAATATACCAATCAAACCACTTATACCCGTCATAATTATTGACTCTGTTATAAACTGAAGTAAGATATCCATTTTCTGCGCTCCTAAAGCCTTTCTTACACCAATTTCCCTTATCCTTTCTGTCACTGAAACTAAAAGGATATTTACAATACCAATTCCACCTACAAGAAGTGTAATAACTGCAATCACAAGCAAAATTCCTGAAACAAAGCCCAAAACATTTGAAACTATCTTTTGAATATCTTGTGAGCTCTGGGCATAAAACAAATCGGATTTGCCACGCTTTCTTTCTAACGCCTTTACAATCCTATTTCCTATTTCCTTAAGCCCTTCTTCTTGCTCCGTAGATACATCTATGCTTTGGAGAGCTTTGTTATTAAAGTATATGCTTTGTAGCGAAGTTATAGGAACATACACGATTGCAGGGACATTCTCGTTATCTAACATACTTGCATACATTTCACCATACGACTTGGTAACTCCTACCACTTTCATGTTAACTGATTTTCCCCATGAAGTTTTAAAAGTAATTGTCTCACCAATTATATCAACTCTTTTAAAGTATCTATTTGCAAAATACTCATCTACAATTATTACATTTGATTTAGAGGAATTGTCAAATTCATTTATAAATCTACCCGCGGCCATTTCAATTGGTGAAAAACTCTTGTATTGAGAGGATACACCATATAATATTGCATCCCTGGTTTTGTTATCAATCCTTAGTGAACCATTTCTCTGTATGCTAGCTCCAATATTCTTAATCTCTGGCGCAACCTTTTTTATCGTTTCCATATCGTCTAAAGTCAATCTATCCGTATCACTTATATCAGAAGTTTGATAAGATATTGTAATCGTGTTTGCACCTACTTTTTCAAATTCGCTTCCTATATAGGCCTCCGCGGCATTTCCTATAGCCAATATTGTAATAACCGAAAACACACCCATAATAATACCGATCATTGTTAAAATAGAACGCAATTTATTTGCACTCAAACTTTCAAGTGCCTGTTTGACGCTTTCAAAAAAATTCACCTACACCCCCTCCTCTTTAATCATTCAATATTTTTACTTTCGAACCCTCTTCATGAGTAGGTTGTGGATCTAATACCACCTTTTCGCCTTCTTCTAATCCATCTATAACTTCCCCCATCATATCCGATACAATACCAAACTCTATTTCTTTTTCAACCATAACATTTTCTTGATTTACAACATAAACAAACATATTGCCATCTTTATCTTCTTTAACAATATTTAGTGGCGCCACCAATATATTTTCTTTTTCATTTGTGTATATTTCACAGTTAACACTTAATCCAGGTTTTAACTCAACCTCTGTTTTTTCAATGGAAATAAGCACTTCAACTGCAATTTCCTCTCCTCCCGATGTCACGGTAGTCTTTGCAACAGGAGAAATACTTTCAACTTTACCTGAAACACTCGCTTCCTCATCTATTCCTTCACCTGTAATTACAACTCTCTGCCCAACTTTTACACCCTTCATGTTGTATTCATCTACTCTTGCTCTAATTCTCAGATTATCTGTATTGGATATTTTAAATGCGGGCATTGTACTGTTTGTAAAGGATCCCTGTTGAACATTTGATTCAACTATAACACCATCTATTGGACTCAATACTGATTTTTTAAGCTTTTCAATCTTACGTTCAAGGTCCTTTATGCTTAAATCCGTAGCTTTTAAATTCTCCTCTTTAACTTTCTTATCCATATTTCTACTCGATACAGCTGACTCATAAGTCAGTTTTGCATTATCTAAAGCCCTCTTAGCATCCTCTACAACCTTTGAGGCAGTATCCAACTCACTTTTTGAAATTACATTTCCTTCAAAAAGTGCCTTGTTTTCTTCAAGCTTTTCTAAAGCATCCTCTAAAGCAACTTCCGCTGCATTCACAGAAGCCTCCGCTCTTTTAATCTCAGCTTCAGCCGAAGGAGAATTTATGGACAGTTTTTGAACATTACGATCAATTTTCAGCTTTTCCAATTGTGAATTCAACTCATCCATATCGAGTTCCATCAAACTTTGACCTTTTGAAACTTTATCATTAACATCAACAAAAAGCTTATTTATTTTAAGTGGCGTTTCAACATAAACCTCACACTTTTCCACTTCCTCAATCTGCCCTGTTGCAGAAACCTTAGATGATATTGAACCCTTTTCTATTTTATGGACTCTAACAGGATATGTTATACCTGGATTAAATGCCGACTCAAAACCTTTTCCAAAAGCCATAGACAATCCTGCCACACCTATAATAACCAAAATCACAACTACTGATATAATAATACCTTTTTTCATCTATAGCACCTCCTAAAGCACTTGTCATATTTAATATTAGTCGGTTTCAAAAAATGCAAATTAGATTTTTTTGAACCGCTGTTGCAAAGTTTATTTGATTTTGCCTAATTAAGCCATACGTTCAATTTTATTTGTCCTTATAACCTCTCTTGCATCAAGAGGATTATCAATAGTTGCATCCTCTACCATTAACCCATCTCTAAATTTCACATATCTTTTTGTATGTTGTGCAATATCCGGCTCGTGTGTAACAAGGATTATAGTTACACCTTCCTTGTTTAGATCCTGAAATACAGCCATAACCTCTTCACTTGAGTAGCTGTCTAAATTCCCCGTAGGTTCATCGGCAAGAATGATTGAAGGTTTATTTACAAGCGCCCTTGCTATGGCAACTCTCTGCTTTTGACCTCCCGACATCTCATTGGGTTTGTGATTCATTCTCTCCTTTAAAGCAACTTTTTCAAGAGCCTCTATAGCCCTTTTTCTCCTCTCCTTTGCCCCTACTGCTGCATAAATCATAGGAAGCTCCACATTGCGCAAGGCTGTCATCCTAGGAAGAAGATTAAATGACTGAAATACAAAACCTATTTTTAGGTTTCTTATTTTTGCCAATGCTTTTGAATCCATTCTTGAAATATCTACACCATCTAATTGATAACTTCCGGATGTAGCACGGTCAAGACATCCAATAATATTCATCAAAGTTGACTTACCTGAACCGGATGGTCCCATTATTGAAATAAACTCACCTCTATAAATAGACAAATCCACATGCTTTAAAGCAGGAACGGAAATCTTTCCGTTCCTGTACACTTTACCTAAATCACTTATATTAATAATCATACCGTCACCACCTGAATTATATTGCTAATTAAGGGATTTTCTAGAATGTATATGCACAATATTACACCCACAAATTCCATTATGGAAGCTTTTTAAGCCTCCAAACATAGATACATTATTTCACCTATAAAATAGATTACTAGAACAAAGCTTTACTGACTTTAGCGGTATAATCCCGATGAAATACGGCTTCTAAAGGAATACCCTAGCAAATAGAAGGATTTCTCATCGCTTCTGAAACTTCGTGTAAGTAACTATTTCGAAACGAATTATTTTTCTTTTCAAAAAATCCCAATCTAATCTTTTTAAATCTAATTGCACAGTTTTTTATTCAATCTTAACAACATTATATATGCACATCGCCTATTTTATATATAAAGTGTCAAACTCAGTCTTTACAGTGTTGTAATCATAAATTGCAAGGAAAGTCTGATACTGAGAATCTAAATACTTCTCCTTTTCATTTAACACTTCTTCCTTGCTTATTATTCCCTTCTCAAACTTAAACTCTGCATTATCAAGTTTGCTTTTATTAATCTTTTCCCATTTTTGAGCCAACTCCACTTTATCCTTAGCTGTAAGTATATCATTATACTTATTTCTTATTGACACTTCTAAATTAACTTTTGCATCATCAAAATCAACTTTTGCATTCTCTAACTCAAGCATTTTTGCATCATACTCAACAGTATCTTCTTCATATATCTCTTTGGCAAACTCCATTGTCTTTTCACTTGCTTTAAGGTTTTCAGCTTTTATATATAGCTCAACATCATTTTTTAATGCCTCTTCAACAACCTTTTCAATATCAATGTCATCTGTTGAAGTAAGTACTAAATCATCCTTAATGCCTACTAATTCTCCATTCATGTCTAACCCTAAAACTCTTTTTAAATCAAGATCTGCAGTTTCAAGCTTCTTTGTAGCTTTATTTACATCAATAGTTTTTAAGTCCAAAGCATATTTTGCATCATTTAAGTCATTCTCAGTTAGTTTTCCTTCACTAAATCTAACTTGTGCCATCTCGTATTTTTTTACTAAAATATCCTGTTTACTCTTTTCTAGCTCAAGCTCCCTTTCTACCAACAAAACTTTGCTTGTGGCTTTATATACTTCCAACTCCAGCTTATCAACATTTTCTTCTCTCAGCCTCTTTGCATATTCTAAATCTGCAGCAGCCTTTAAAGGAGTAACTTCTTTAGCTATTTTGTTGTTTAACATATCGCTTTTCCCATTACCCCCAGTGCTCATTTTTGCATCCTCTTGGGCATCTTCAAGAGCACTTTCTTTAGATTTAATAGTTAAATCATCAATAGCAGTCTGCTTGCTGTTTTCCGTTGCCAAACTCTTTGATTCTTCTATACTAAACCACTGTCCTTCAACTGCAAACACAGTTGTAATTGTAGTTAAAATCAATATAGCTAATATTATACTTATACTCTTTTTCATAATAATCACTCCTTATAGTATGCAGGCCCTATTCCTGCAGCTTCTTCTAGCTTCATTATTTTTGTATTATAATCATATATTACAAGATTTTTAGAATTTTCCAACTCTTCTATTCCTATTTGCATCTCATCTAGTATGATTTTAGATACAAATCCTTTCTCATACTGAGTTTTCAATTTGTCCAAACTTCTATTCTGCTTTTCTATTGTCTCAGAAGTGCTTTCAAGATCATTTAACGCATTTTTAATCTCTATATATGCTTTCTTCAACTCATTTTCAATATCAAATTTAGTTTTTTCCATTTTAATGTTGAGGGTTTCAATCTCTAGCTCTAAATCTTCATATTGATCATTTATGTCATATCTTTTTCCATAGAGTTTGCTTTCTGCAATAATACCTTGTTTTAATTCTTTTAATCGGATTTCTTCCTCTATATTTTTTATCTCAATTCTTTCTTTGAGTGCATTCTCAATATAGTATTCTAGAGGTTTAAGATTGATGTCCCTTTTTAACTCATCAAATTTGACCATATCATACTCTGTGGATATTTCAACTCCCAATAGAGAATTTAGAGACCTCACCATGTTTTCTCTATTTCTGTTTACTTCATCTAAACCTTTCTCTGCTTTTAAAAGTTCATATTCCGACTCTTCTAAATCCTGCTTTGTGATCAAACCTCGATCAAATTTCAGTTTATTAATGCTGTGTTTATTCTTATAAAGTTCCAGCTTTTTTTCAGCTATACCAATGTCTTTGTCTGCCTTCATCAAGCCAAGATATAAATCACGCAAACCTAAAGTCAACGATGCTTTAGTCACCATTTTATTGTTTTCAATTGTTTTCCAATAATTTTTTACTTCTTCAGGCTGATACTCTTTCGCCATAGTGAGATTTAATTGCGTATAATCACTGAACTTGTAAAAAAACTCCATGCCTCCAGCTTTAATGCTTACGCCTCTTGTTTTCATATTCTTTGTACGTTGGATCGTCGAATTATAGTTATAGAACATTTTTTTCTGTTCAATGTCAAGCTTTTTTATTGTCCTGTTGTTGGAAAGCAATGTTTCTTTTGCATTATCATATGTAATAACATTGCCATTCTCACCACTTACCTGCATAACAAAACCTATAATACTTACTGCCAAAGCTATTGAAATTACCTTTTTCAAGGTGTCACCTCCTTATGTATATGGGAGTTTCAAAAAGAACATATTCATTATTTCTTTTACAAATCTCATCATGGAAGCTTTTAAGCTTCCAATTATAGGAACATTATTTTGCTTTGCAAAAAATGACATCAAATTTTTTGAAACTCCAGTTGCTCAGTTATTTTTTTGATTTCGCCTAAAAACCGAGCCTATATCTTCCCCATTTAATATTTTTAATATTACATTTGGATCTTCTCCATTTGCAATTACCATGTGAATTCCGGCAGATGTTGCAATTTTTGCAGCCGAAAGTTTTGTAACCATTCCTCCTGTCCCTCTTTTTGAACCCACACCTCCTGCACATTCTTCAATTTTTGTATCAATTTCTTTTATCACAGAAATCAAATTGGAGCAGCTATTTTTTCTAGGATCACAATCATAAAATCCGTCAATATCAGATAAAATTATTAGTAAGTCAGCATTTACTATTTCACCAACCATTGCCGATAAAGTATCATTGTCGCCAAAAACCCTGTTAACACCTGATTCAATCTCATCTACAGCAACTGAATCATTTTCATTAACAATTGGAATAATGCCCTTTTCTATTAAAGTTTCAAAGGTGTTAATAACATTTTCCCTCGCCGAACAATTCTCAACTATATCACGAGTAAGTAGAATCTGTCCAACCACATGACCATATTCTGAAAAGAACTTATCATAAATATGCATCAACTCAAGCTGTCCAACTGCTGCAACAGCTTGTTTCTCTCTTATCGTCTTAGGTTTACTTTTAATCTTAAGTTTACTAACACCAACTCCGATTGCTCCTGAAGTAACTAAAACTACTTCCTTTCCTTGATTTGAAATATCTGCCAACACTCTTACAAGCTTATCTATTCTTGTGAAATTAATCCTTCCATTTTCATAGGTCAGAGTCGATGTCCCAACTTTAACTACAATCCTTTTTGCCTTATTTAACTCTTTACGTAATTCAATATCGTTCATTTAACTTTCCCCTTCAAAATTTTTTACAATTAAACTCTAGGCCATTTAAAAACAACCTATACAGTATTTATATGACAATGTCCATCAAATAAGATTTTTTTAAAAACTCCTTAGAGAGTTTCAAAAAAATACATATTTATTTTTCAATTACAAGACCCTTTATAAATGCTTTTAAGCTTCTAGGCGTAGAAACATCATTTTGCTATGCAAAAAATGGCAATCAAATTTTTCGAAACTCCAGTTGCTCAATTTTTTATTTAATCTTGCCTATTCTAATAATTATACTATAAATACCACAAAAAGTTTTAAGTATAAATAAAATTTAATAAATTTGTTATTTAAATCGGCAAAACTTTAAAATAAGTGTATACCAAAAGCACTAAAAAAACTCAGTAAATATTACCTATCCCAAATTGAGCTTTAAGCCCCACAAAAGAGGACAATTTCTTTGTTGTATACTTCGAATTATATAACATAGTCCTTCAATAGTAAAATAACTAACAGGAGGTTTTTGTAATGAATATGCTCTCACTTCTTAAAAACCAAAGAGGAACAACATTTGTTTTTTTCGCAATAATACTCACTGTAATTGTTGGCTTTACTGCTCTATCAGTGGATATTGGAGTAATCGCTTTTGAAAAAGCCAAATTAGCCAACACAGTAGACTCTGCTGCCCTTGCTGGTGCTCAAGAGCTGGTAACTAATCCTTCCAACACAAGAAATACAGTCAACACCTATATTACGAAAAACAACAGTAATCTAAAGGAATCAACCATTACAATAAATGAGTCGGTTCGCTCCGTTGAAGTAAAAAGTACTAAAACAGTAAAAAACTATTTTGCAAATGTATTTGGAAAACCTTCACAGGACGTAATCGCAACAGCACAAGCAAAGGTTGAAAACATCTCTGCTTTAAGCGGGTGTAGACCTATTGCGGTTGTTAAACAAAACTTTATTTATGGCAACATATATGTGCTAAAAGAAGGCGCTTCCGATGGTTACAGCGGCAACTACGCTGCAATAGCACTAGGTGGAGGCGGCGCAGCAATATATGAAGATAATCTATTAAATGGTTATAGCGGCACAATAAGAGTAGGGGATTACATACCAACTGAAACAGGTGTAATAGCCAAAAAAACCTCAAACTCTATTGAAACTTTAATTTCGAGATGTGACCATTCCCCTCGCTGCACTCATACATACTACAACAAAAACTGCTCAAGGATTATATTTATCCCCGTTGTAGATACACTGTACATAAACGGAAAGAAAAATGTCAAGGTTTTAGGTTTTGCAACTTTCTTCCTTGAAGGAGCAGTAAATTCAGGAGGGCATACAGACATTATTGGACGATTCATAACATATCATGCCGAAGGAGAAACATCAACAGCAATAAACGACTATGGTACATATGGAATAAGTCTTGTTAAGTAGATTAAGGGAAGTTCAAATAAAGTAAGCTCAAATAAAAACTTTCAACTGGAGTTTTAAAAAATTTTATTTGATAGGCTTTGTACTTTAAATATTAAATATGTATTTTTTTGAAACTCCATAGTCCCTTACATTTGAAAAATCATATACTCCTATATTACATAGTAAAAAAAAGAATTTTTAATCTTAACGCGCGTTTATTTACTATTTAGGACTAATGTCCTATTTGAATTATGATACACTTTTGTATAAAATATTAGTGAGGATTAGTTAGTATTATATATAAAGTGTTGTTTTTCTGTTTTAGTTATAGTATTTCTTCTCTGTTAGCCTATTTAATCGTATTTAATGTTTTATCCTTTAATTTAGATGATATATAATTCCCAAGACATGAATACAAAAAAGCAGCTCTCGTAATTATATAAAATAACACATAAAATAGAAAAATAAATGTCGCTTCTAAAAATTTATTTTCATTATTGTGCAATAAACCTTTACATATTTCAGGCATTGCAAAATAATACCATTGTGTTTTGACACTATTATATTTTAATAAATTTTTGATTTGGCCAAAATAATTATTTTATTTGACTTAGGGAGGTCAATAGTATGGATTTTTCAAAATTCAAAAAAGTAATGTCAAGATTTAAAACGTGCTTAATTGCTACAGTTTTAGTCGCATCGATTTCTGTTCCCGGATATGCTTGTGAAAGAAATGTACGTTCATATTACCAAAATCAAAACTCTTACAATTCTATTAAAAGATTGGAACACTTTTTTGATTTTGGAAAGATGTTCTTCGAAAAATTTAACTTTAGACGATATAAATGGCCTACATATGATCAATGGTATAATCGTTACACTCAAAAACAAAATGAAACTTCATCACCAACTCCTTATCCTATTGCAACCGATACACCATTACCTTCTCCTACTATAACTATTGCGCCTACTACTTCACCCACTGCAACCAATACACCAAAACCTTCTCCTACTATAACTATTGCACCTACTACTTCATCCACTGCAACCAATACACCAAAACCTTCTCCTACTATAACTATTGCACCTACTCCTTCACCCACTGCAACCAATACACCAAAACCTTCTCCTACTATAACTATTGCACCTACTACTTCATCCACTACAACCAATACACCAAAACCTTCTCCCACTATAACTATTGTACCTACTCTTTCACCCACTGCAACCAACACACCAAAGCCATCTCCTACTCCAAGTAGTATAAGTGCAGATGAAAAAGCACTTTTAGATTTGGTCAATCAAGCCAGAATTGATGAAAATCTAAATCCTCTTGAATATGATGCTGACCTTGCATATGTAGCTACAATGAAAGCTAAGGATATGATAGATAATAAATATTTCAGCCACACATCACCTACCTATGGTTCTCCATTTGATATGATGAAGAGTTTCGATATCAAATATAGGTATGCTGGCGAAAACATTGCAGCTGGATATACAAATATACAGGATGTATTTAATGGTTGGATGAACTCGCCTGGTCACAAAGCTAATATTTTGAATGAGAATTTTACACATTGTGGATTTGGTATACTTGATGGTGGAACTTACGGTGGTAAAACCTGGGTTCAAATGTTCATTGGTAAACCTTAAGTTATAAAGAATTAGGCAAAATCAAATACCTGATCAATTGGAGTTTTAAAAAAATTGGATGCCATTTTTTACATAGCAAAATAATGTTCCTATGATTGGAAGATTAAAAGCTTCGATGATAGGATTTGTACTTCAAATATTAAATGTGTATTTTTTGAAACTTCCATAGTATTTTAAGTTTTCTACTCTCCATTTTTCTATGCTTTTTAAGTAGCATACATAAAACTGGGTAGATTATTATAGCCCCACTTGTTTACGCCTCTTTTATTCTATTCAAAGAGGCACTAAAAGCGATGGGAAATTCGAGAACCTAAGTTTGAACATTTTTCATTTATAGCAGCAATAAAAAACTTTGGTTTATCGTATCCCTTCGCTGTAATTCTTTTGTTTTATATACTTGAATTCTAAAAAATGCAAGTGAACTTAGCGCCCTTAGGGCGAACTTTCAAAATGCGAATCCCCTATTCCAACTCAACCATCTCATCATAATTTTTCTTCACTAAATCGTTTAGAACTTTTATATTATCCTGATCATTTTTAAAGCTGTTTGAAATAGATTTGTTGTACTGTTCTAATATATTATCATACTCTTTTAGGAGCTTTCTATATCTGTCTTCATCTGCCTTTTCATTAAATATAACCCTGCTGCCCACAGCATTGTATTTACCTACTCTGTCTTCAAAAAATTTAAACATTTCATCAATCTTTTGAAATAACTTCATATTAAAATCGTATAATTCTTCTTTTTCCTGTTTTTCTATTTTGCAATTTTTTTCAGTTGCAACAACAAAATCCTCTTTTACTCTTTGGGGTATAGTAGTATTTTTAATTTCAGCCACATATCCATCGTGTATGCTCGCATTCTCCGCTTCAGATTCACTTAAGCCACTCAGTACAACTTTAATACTTTCTCTGTTTTTCTTTATTCTTTCTATATCAGACAGAATTTTATCTGAAAGAATTTGGTCTAAAGGCATATTTTTAAACAGATAATCAACTCCAACATTCATACGTCTAAGCGATAAAACATAGTCTTGAGTCTGTGATACTAACGGTACATATTTGCCATACTCATCAGCTTTTATATCCTCTTTTGTAAAATTATCAGTCAAACCTATTTCATATAATTTGACTACCTTTTCCATAGCTGTTTTCTCTATTCGAATTTCTTCTGCTTTTTCAGCATTTATTGTTCCAATATTACCCACCAAAAAGATTGTTGAAATAATACACATTATAATGCTAGAACTTATAATTAAAATAGATCCATATCTTTTAAATACTTTTGTGAAAATAAAGATAACAACTGCAATCAATAAAGAAATACCAATAAATGTGGTTATCATATACCCTAAAAAATAGGTAGTATTACTCTCTATTTTTTCAATACCTAGTTTTAAAAAGGTATTTATCATACTAATCAATAAAAATAGCAAAAAGAATATCGATGAAGATAAATATTTTAGCAATTTAGTAGATTTGCTTTCGTTTGAGTATTTTTCCAGAAAAACATCCTTAAATTCAGGTACTTCAAATGCTTCAATATATACGTTTTTATCAACATCATACAACTTACTTGATCTATTAATCATACCTTTTTGATAAAGCTCATATACTTGGTCAACACTTATAATATCAGTCTCACCCGTTCCGATAAAATATCTATATAACACGATACTTCCTCCTTTTACAACTATATAACCTTTTATAAATAAATTATAGTCTATATAAACTCTTATAAATAAATTATAGTCTATATAAACTCTTATCTCCATTATACACTAAGAATCAGGTGTTTTAAAAAAATCTTTATTCAACACCGATATTTCAAGTTAATAATGAAGCGAAAAAGCTTCAACCATAGTAGCGTTATTTTGCGATGCAAAAATTTAAAACCAAGTTTTTTTAATCTCCTGTTGCAAAGTTTTTTTATTTAGAAAATTTCAAAAAATACATATACATTATTTTTGTTACAAAACCCATTATGGAAGCTTTTAAGATTCAAAGCATAGGTACATCATTTTGATTTACAAATAATGACAATCAAATTTTTTTTAAAATTCCCAATTACAAAGCTTTTTTGATTTTGCCTTAAACTTCCATCAAAACCTTGTAAGCTTAATGTTACCCCATGCTCCTATTTTATCCCCCACAATTACCAAAACACCTTCTACTTCTTTAATGGACGATGCAAATTGTACTGCACTTTCTATATCCTGTGCTGTATTTACCCTGTTGCAAGTTGCCGTAGCAACAGCATCCGATAGAAAGGTATCTTTTGATAATATAACAACTGCATCTGCTTTTCCTAAGCTTAATGAATGACCAATTTTCCCAGAAGAAGTGCATATCCCTAAAGGTGTCTTATCAGGAATAATTTCAAGAGCAATTTTTTCATTTAAGGGTGAATTGCCAGCATATATGCCAACTTTTCTTTTCGTGTTTGTTTTAACGAAAATATCTCCACCATTCTCAACAATAATTTCATTAGAATACCTTAATAGCTCCATGCCGACAAGCTCACTAAAGGAACCCGCAACAGATGCCATCGGTCCCACTCCTGCCTTTAAAGCAGAGCCACACATTCTTTTTATAATATACGGTGCATCTTTTGCAGCTTCTAACGGTTCAAGACTTGTCAAAAATTCAGGGTGCTGCTTTACATACGTTTCAAGAATTGATCTATATTTCTTAACCAACAAAAGAGCTTCATTATAAAGCTCTTTTGTTGCACCTATCATTAAATCAGTTTGTTCAACACACACTTTAAAAAATAACAAATTAACGCCTTTAAATAAGCTTCTATAAACTCTTTCCTCGTACATAACAATCTCCTAAAAAGCTATATAGATAGACACATTACTTTTAGAGGACATGCTTTTACACAAAGTCCGCAAACCAAGCACTTTTCCTTGTCAAAGGTCAGATTCCAATTCTGTATGTCCATAGTAAGCGCTCCCGACGGACATACTGCTGTGCATGCTCCACAATGAACACAGGCATCTTCCTGCCATATCAAACTTCTTGTAAACAGTTTGTATTGTATGCCCTGATCTTCTATATATTTTAATCCTGCTTCAATATTCCACTCTGTTCCAACTATATCAATAACAAGTTTACCTACTTTGTTCAAGTTGATATCTGCATTAAGTATATTAATCTCTAGGTCATAATCTTTTATAAGATGGTAAGTTATTGGCTTTGTGACCTCTGTAGCAGGATAATATAAAGACACTTTAATCTTTTTCATTATTTGCCCCCCTTATATCAAGACTATTAGGTTTATTCTCCATCGGAAGAGATGAAACCGGCTGAGAAACTAAAAATTCTCCTTTCTCAATTTGCTGCTTTAATAAAAGCGCAATCTCCTTGGCCTTTTTAAGACTTGACATAGGTGCTGTAGGTACCTTCTTACCATTCAATTCAACAAACCCGCTTCTCAACTCTTCATAGGAAACAGACTTTATAGCTGGCCTTGATCTAGATGGTACACTATAGTCGCTAATACTAGTTAATATATCTTTATTTTTTACAGTAGTCTGAATTAACATTTCCTCATCTAAAATCGGTATAGGTATACCAACTCCTACAAACAATGATACCCCATATTTTTCAAATATTGCAGCTCTTAAAAACCTTGTATCCATCTGTTTGATGTCACCAATTAGAGCCAAAGTCCCGGCTCCACCCATGGGCACTCCATTGTCTCCTCGCTTCTGTCCCGGATTGTGCTGAGTTCCCTCCCAAGCAACATACCCTTGGGCACCAGCTAAGAAAACCCTTGTTCCTATGCCAATAGTTCTGTAATAAGGATCATTCAAAAGAGGACTCAATTGACCGGAAGTACTATAAGTCACATTTCCACAATTGGGCAGTAATGTTCCTAAATAAGTATACAGTGTTTTGTCGGAAGTATTTGTAGCTGCAGAATAATTCTGATAAACATTTCTAGGATTAAACATATACGCCTGATTTATATTTGACTTGTTAATATAAGTTGATATCTCTTTTCTAGGATAACAATCAGTGCCATAGCTTTCAGCGTAAAGCTTTATGTCTTTTCCTGCTATTAAATCTTCAATCACATGAGCACCACCATAAGTGCCTTTTACCGTGTCTGAAATTTCCGAAGCGCCAATATACGCATCAACTGCTGCTATTCCAGCATATGCAGGCACATCATTAAGCCATACCTTTGCCATCCTTATTGGTGGATCTGCATGCCCAAAATTAATAAATGCACCACTAGAACACATAGGTCCAAAGGTGGCAGTTGTAACAACGTCAATTTCTTTAGCTGCCTTCTTAACACCCTTTTCAGCCACAATATCTATAATTTCATCCGCCGTAGCTACTACAGCCTTTCCACTTTTAATCTTCTCATTGATCTCATCAAAACTTTTATAACCCATATCCTTAATCTCTTCCTCTTTTATAGTATTAATCTATATTATAGGCGTTTATTTTTCATATTTCAATAACTTTGCGACAAAACTTTTTCGAGCTGCGAAATAGGCTACTTACACAAAGCCTCAAAACCAATGAAAAATCCTTCTATTAGCTAGATAATTCCTTTAAAAGCCAGATTTTTCATCTGGAAGTATACTTTGGAGGTCAGTGAAACCTTGTTCCAACAATCCTTTTTCACAGATAGAACTTTTTTATGTAACAAAATAGTTATATTTAACATAATATAAAACGGTAGAACTATATTAAGGAGCAATCATGGATAGGAACCAAAAACTTGAACAAATAACCAACGGAATAAATGCAGCATATAAGATTAAAAATGTGAGAGACTCATTAACCCAAAATGACTCTAACGATCGACAGGAAATAAACAATGTAGATTTCTTGATGCAAATGCTCTCAGTTATTGCAGAGTACTCTCCTGAACCTCATAATAATACTATAAGTAAGAAACTCGAAAAAAGTGCAGTTTATCACAATACATATAAAAATCTTAAACAACATATAAAAGATATTCAGACAAACAGGCAGGTCGATACTGAAGGTCTTGCAAAAACGCTTGAAATAGTAAGACCAATTTTAGATGGCGACAAAAGAAGCTTTGTTGATAAAATGCTGCAAATTCAAAAAATTTTAAAATCATGATTTTAAATAATATCTTTTGCTCTTCATACTTCTAATCCCTCTTATGATTATTTTATCGTAACCGAGCTCCGACAAACCCAATACCTTCTTTTCTGCCGGAGTTCTCCTTTTTTTTACCCAGATCACCTGTTCTGTACGAAACTTTGACTGAGGCTCAAAAATATCTTGCAACAAAAACAAAGCATTTCCCATCGATGTACTATAATGGCTATAATCATCTCTTATGTTTCTTGATTCAATATAGTATAGTACTATAAGGCATAGTAACCCTAATATAACAACTATGCCTGCTAATACAATAAACGATTTTAAAAAGTCAAATAAAAATAAACTTTCCATTAGTTTCACCCTTTATAAACATAAATTAGGAATAACTAAAATATTGTGTAAGTAACCTATTTCACAGCTCACTATTTTCTTATATATATTATACTACAATAAAGTGTATTTGTCTGAAAGGAACTTTCTTAATATAAAAGATTATAAACTCTGGGTTCTTTATGAATTACTTTACAACAAAGAAATAAAAAGAAGTGAAAATATACAGGGGATGGCATTTGCCACCCCCTGTATTGTAAGCAATTATATCACTTATTTTTTTACGTTTTCTTTAATCCAAGGAAGCTTACCGCCTATCTTGAGTATCTCAGAGTCTAGTGCAGATAATGTGTGGCTCAACTCAATTTCAAATCCTTTATTTAGATTCTTAAGTTTAATCTCGCCTTTTAAGTCTCCTATAACAATTTCAATTTTGTCTCCCAACTCAATCCTGTCATAATCCGAAGGGTTTTTGAAAGTTAAAGGAACAATACCGAAGTTTACAAGATTAGCAAGGTGTATTCTTGCAAAGGATTTTACAATAACAGCTTTTATTCCAAGATATTTTGGTGCTAATGCTGCATGTTCTCGGCTTGAACCCTGTCCATAATTTTCTCCTCCAATAATGAATCCGCCACTACTCTCTAGTGCTCTCTTTGAGAAATCCTCATCTACTGCTTCAAACACATACTTAGATATTTCTGGTATATTACTTCTCAAAGGAAGTATTTTAGCTCCTGCAGGCATTATATGGTCAGTTGTAATATTGTCATCAACTTTAAGCAACGCTGTTCCTTCTAAAACATCGGGCAGTTTATCAAAGGATGGAAGAGGCTTAATATTCGGTCCTCTTTTGATCTCAACCTCCTTAGCTTCCTCTTTAGCCAAAGGTTTTAAAATCATATTGTCATTTACAAAGAATTTATCTGGCATTTGTATCTTTGGACATTCTCCTAAATCCCTAGGATCTGTTATCTTGCCTGTAAGCGCTGCAGCAACTGCAACTTCAGGACTTGCAAGATACACTTGAGCATCCTTAGTACCACTTCTACCTTCAAAATTCCTATTGAATGTACGAACCGAAACACCTGCAGAACATGGTGCTGAACCCATACCTATACATGGTCCGCAAGAATTTTCTAATATACGAGCTCCTGCCTGAACTATATAATTCAATTCACCACTGTCAACCATATGTTCAACAACTTGACGTGAGCCAGGGCTTATTGTCATACTAACATTTTCTGATATTGTCTTACCCTTTAATACATTAGAGACCACCTTTAAATCTCTTAAAGATGAGTTTGTGCAGGAACCAACACCTACTTGGTCAACTTTTAATCCAGCCACTTCTCTTACCGTCTTAACATTTCCTGGGCTATGAGGAAGAGCTATCATTGGCTCTAAAGCATTTAAGTCAATCTCAATCACTTCATCATATTGAGCATCATTTGACGCAACAAGCTCAATCCATTGATCTCCACGTCCCTGTGCTTCAAGAAAAGCCTTGGTTATTTCATCGCTAGGGAATATACTTGTCGTACAACCAGTTTCAGTACCCATATTTGTTATAGTAGCACGATCTGGCACAGAAAGATTTTTAACTCCAGGACCAAAATATTCTAATACCTTACCAACTCCACCTTTAACATCAATCCTTCGTAAAACTTCCAAAATTACATCCTTAGCCGATACCCAATCACTAAGTTTGCCCTCAAGTTTTACACCAACAACTTTAGGAAACTTAATTCTAAAAGGCGCCCCTGCCATAGCAGTTGCAACGTCCAAACCTCCTGCTCCCATTGCAAAGCACCCAATACCACCTGCAGTAGGAGTATGACTATCGGAGCCTATCAATGTTTTTCCAGGACATGCAAAACGCTCTAAAAACAACTGATGACAAATACCGTTACCAGGCTTTGAAAAATACAGTCCATAGCGTTTTGCAACAGATTGAAGATATAGATGATCATCGGCATTTTTAAAGTCAGTCTGCAAAGTGTTGTGATCAACAAAGCTGACACTAAGCTCTGTCTTAACTCTATCCATTCCTATAGCTTCAAACTGCAGATATGCCATAGTACCTGTAGCATCCTGTGTTAATGTGTTGTCAATTTTGATGCCAACTTCGTTTCCAATTGTCGCATCTCCATCAATCATGTGCTGTTTGAGTATTTTTTCTGTAATAGTACCTTTCATTTTACGACCTCCATTTAGTTATCTTATATAAGGTGATTCCAAAAAAACAACTGGTAAATTGCAGTTTCAAAAAATCTAGATTTACATTTTTTGCACTGCAAAATAATGTTCCTCTGTTTGGAAGCTTTAGTCTTCCATGATAGGCTTTGTGACCTAAATACTGTATAGGTTATTTTTTGAAACCGCCTAAGCCAGCTAATTTTAAAAACGGCTTGAGTAATTAAAATATCAATTCGCAATAATAATATAAAATTCTAAACGCCTTTGCAATTAATATTTTTCCATTTTTAAGTTTTTATTAGTCAAAATCAAATAAATACCTGAGCAACTGAAGTTTCAAAAATTAAAATTAGCATTTTTTGATACTCCAGTTGTAAAGTTTTTCTAAAATAGCCTAACTTTACTATCTATCCTTCATTGTTTTATATGCGACCTTTCCTATAACGTTCTTATAAGCAGGTCTTATAATTCTACCACCATTAATAATCTCTTCTATAAGGTGTGCACTCCATCCTGCAATTCTTGAAATTGCAAAAAGAGGTGTGTACAGATCCTCCGGTATTCCTAACGCCCTATAAACAAAACCCGAATAGAAGTCCACATTAGCACTGACTACCTTATCACTCTTCTTTACTTTTGCAAACACCTCTGGTGACAATTTCTCAATTGTTGTTAGCAAATTGTATTCCTCTTCATTGCCTGTTTCTTTAGCCAGCTCCTCTGCTTTTTTCTTAAGCAAAACAGCTCGAGGATCTGAAAGAGTATAAACAGCATGGCCTATACCGTATATAAGCCCTGACCTGTCATTGGCTTCTTTATTGAGTATTTTTACAAGATAGTCACTAATTTCCCCTTCGTCATTCCAATTCTTAATATTCGCTTTAATATTCTCTATCATGTGCATTACCCTAATATTAGCACCCCCATGCTTCGGTCCTTTTAAGGCCCCTATTGCAGCAGCTATAGAAGAGTATGTGTCTGTTCCACTAGAAGATACTACACGAGTTGAAAAACTCGAATTATTTCCTCCTCCATGTTCAGCATGAAGTACAAGAAGAACATCTAATACTTCTACTTCCGTCCTTGTAAATGAACTATCGGGACGTATCATATGTAAAATATTCTCAGCAGTACTTAATTCAGGTTTGGAACTGTGTAAAAAAAGGCTATTGCCATCATGATAATGACTCTTTGCCTGATATCCGTATGCAGCCATTGTCGGCATTCTTGCAATAAGTTCAATACACTGCCTTATAGTGTTTTCTACACTAGTGTCGTCAGGATTTTCATCATAGGAGTATAAAGCCAAAACTGATCTAGCAAGCTTATTCATAATATCTTTACTTGGTGCCTTTAAAATCATATCTTCAGTAAATGAATCTGGCAATTCTCTTTTCGAACCTAAAAGTTTGAAAAAATCATCCAACTGTTTTTCATTAGGAAGTTCACCAAAAAGAAGAAGATAACATGTTTCTTCAAATCCAAAACGATTTTCACCTAAAAACCCTTTTACGATATCATTAATTTTTATACCCCTATATCTTAACCTTCCCTGTACAGGTACTTTTTCTCCTTCATCCATTATGTAAGCATGAACATCCCCAACTTCGGTAAGTCCAACCAAAACGCCTGTACCGTCAGCGTTTCTAAGCCCACGTTTAACATTAAATTTTTCAAACATAGCATTTTCAATGTTGTTGTTCTTTTCTATAATCTCGGAATAACGACTAAATATTTTTTCATTTCCCATTTAAATCACTTCCTCCTTTTATTAAATTCACGCTTGCTTTTTTTACATGCTTTATAGTAAGCTCTTCAGCCTTTTTAGCATCCTTTTGGAAGATTGCTTGATAAATTGCTTTGTGCTCTGCTAATGTCTCTTCTGCTCTACCTGCTAAGGCCAATGTATTTGTTCTCGCTTTTTGAACATAATGATGAAAATTTCTCAACATATTCATAAGAGGTTTACTCTTACTTGCCTTAAATATTATTTCATGAAATTTTGTATCTAGTTTTAAAATTTGTTCTAAATCATTCTTATGTGTGTAAAACTCTTCCAAATCCAAAAATTCCTTCATATCCTTTAGTTCTGTCTCCGTAATATTCTCCGCTGCCCATCGAGCAGCAATGCCTTCAATAGCAATTCTTATTGTATAAATATCATCAATATCCTTTGATGATATCCCTGTTACAATAGCACCTTTATTAGGAATAAACTGTACAAGTCCTTCCAATTCAAGCTGCCTAATAGCTTCACGTATTGGTGTGCGACTAACCCCAAGCTCTTCTGAAAGCTTCGTTTCGATTAAGCTTTCTCCTGTTTTATATTTTCCATTTAATATATCGTTTTCTAGATGACTAAAAACCCTTCCATGTAGAGATGATTTGCTGTCGTCATCCATTTTATCAAATTTTGCCATTTGCGCCTCCTCCTTAGCAAAATCAACAACTACCTATTTCCCTTAGGGAGTTTCAAAAAAACATATTCATTATTTCAGCTACAATACTATTTATGAAAGCTTTTAAGCTTCCAAGCGTAGGAACCTTATTTTGCTTTGCAAAAAATGCTAATCTAGTTTTTTGAAACTCCAGTTAATAAGTTATTTATTGGATCTTTCCTTAATTCAATTAACATATGAATTAGAGAAATTTGAAACATATCTTTGACTTTCTATGTATTCTTGTATTATTGTATACAATTATACAGTAATAGTCAAGATAATTAATTTAATTTAGAGGTGCATTGACAAACAATATAATTGTTATATTATAATTTAAGGGAATTTCAAAAAGCATAAATCAGATTTTTTGAAACCGCAAGTGCAAAGTTTTTGAAAACACCTTAAAGAAAGAAATTTAGGAAGGAAATTCAAAATGGAAATAATAAAGATCTTATCCGGTCCGATTATCGGTGCCATTATAGGATGTTTTACAAATTATATAGCAGTAAGAATGCTTTTTCGACCAAGAAACACTATTAAAATCGGGAAATACCCTTTACCTTTTACACCTGGTATTATCCCAAAAAGAAAAGCCGATCTTGCAAAAGCAATAGGTAAAACTGTTGGAAATACATTACTTGGAAAAAGTGAAATAAAGCTAATTATCTCTTCTGAACATGTGAAAGAAACTTTTGTAAACGGAGTTATGAAAATTGTAGATGAAAGGATTACTGACGATACAACAACAAAATCTTTGCTTTCAGAAATTATGGGGGAAGAAAAGTATTCTCAAAAAAAAGAAGAGCTTTCCACAAAGGTTTCAAACAGAATTGCCCAAGGTTTGGTAAGTATGGATATTGGCAAAATAATAACCGATAGGGGCGTAGAAGTTATAAAACAAAAGCTTAGCAATCCAATGCTATCTTTTTTAGTCAATGAAAAAGCTATAAAATCCATTTCATCACCTATTGGCGTACAAATAAATGAATATATTCAAAAAGATGGTATAGACATGATAGAAAGCTTTCTTATTAAAGAAGTTACAGAACTTGAATCTAAAAGCATCAATAGTCTCGTTGATAACAAAGAAGATATTTTAGCAAAAATAAGACAAAAACTCGGTGATATTTATATAAACTTCATCAACAAAAATATCGAAAGCTTCGTAAAACAGTTTAAAATAAGTGAAATTGTTGAAGAAAAAATTTCAAACATGGACAATGAAACACTAGAGATGCTAGCTCTCTCGGTTATGAAAAATGAACTCGGAGTAGTTGTAAAGCTTGGTGCTGTAATCGGATTTATAATAGGTATTTTTAATACTTTTATTTAGGTTGGCTTAATCTACTATCTTTATTTTTAAATTATTATTGAAAGTTTGCAAAAATTACAATTGCATTTAAATATATATGTGTGTTAGAATGGTGCGGCGTAAATGATGTCAATTATTTGACACAACAGTTTTACTCCCCTAAAGAGAGCTATAAATATGCTCTCTATTTTTTTATGGTCTGAGTATGGAGACTTGAACTCCAGGCCTCTTGATCCATCTCATAAGTCTTGCCGTTGGCAACAAAACCTGATTGGTCAACATCAACTACTACAGTATCTGTATTGATAGTCACTGAGCATTCTGGACAAACATTTGGTGGTGAACATTTTTTAACGGTTCTATGCCTTTGCTATCAATTCTACGGATTAACTCATTTACTTGCGATTGGTCAGAAAACCTGTCCATATCATATCAGGTAGATTAGCAGCAACTGTGTCAGGTACAAGTTTTTGATTAATATCTGATGTATACCTACAGCCGATGACAACGGAAAGTAACAAAGTTATCATCTTCTGGTGTATAGTATAATCAATTTTTTTATTTTCTCCTGATCTAAAAGTTCTAGAGTGCCAATTGCTTGAGCAAATTTTATAAAAGATACAAGCCATGCAGAAGTTTTTTCCTCTTTAAATTCACCTGTGCTAAAGGGTTATACTTGTCATAGGTGAGAACCCCCTTAGTTTATTTTTTTATGGTGAATTAATTTCACTACAGGTAACAGTTCTCACCTACTGTTATTATATAGTCCAGTATATTACCATTTCCAACATTCATATCTGTACGAAACTTACGTAATTAAGGAAAAAATTTAATCCCATAAACTTTTTTCTTCTTCCTTGCTCTCTTCTAGTATTCTACCTACTTCTACCAAAGTATTGTACTGATTAATTACCCTCTCTTTTAATTCTACCTCATTTGATTTCAAAGCCTTTTCATCGTACACATTATAAACTTTTTCAGTTATACCTCTAATAATTTCAAATTTTTCTATACTTTCATCATCCAAAGCAAGTTCACCACTTTGGGGAATTTGCTTACTAAGACCATTAAAAAACTTGTAAAAAGTATCAAACGTAGTCTCTAATATTTCTATTTCCTTTAGTCTGTGTACTGTAGACATCTTATATAAATCATCTTTTTCCCTTACTCCGTAATAAATGCTTTGAAATTTACTGATAAAACTCTGCTGAAGAACAGCAATTTCGTGATATTCACCCTTTAGCCCTTTACATTCTTTCAATCGTATTTTTTTATTACTTATAATTTCATCCAATTTTTTAAGTGATTGATACATATAAACTTCAATATGTCCTTTGTAAAAAGACATGGTATTTATATTATAAGAATTATGTCTGCTGCTATGATATTTATACCTTTTGTATAAAATATAGTTAAACACATTAGAAGTAATTAATGCTGCTAATAGCACAATAATGATAATTTTAAAAACTTTATTATTCAATTTCATTTTCAACACCTTACCTTTATACATTATCATATTTACAATATATTATAGCATAAACTGAGCTATGCCAGTAAAACAATTAATTACTGGCATAGCACAACGTTTAACAACATAATCATATAATAATTGACAAACTTTATTAATTATCACGGACAGTTAGTTGTATATCCAACCTCTTCTGTTTCATCTATATCATTATCTATAATATTTCCATTAAATTCTAACGCAAATTTCCAATTAACAGCAGCTAAAGTGTTATTATCTTCATCTTCTTCATCATCCATTATCAGAACATTATGTCCTATGTCCAACTTGTTATCATCGCAGCATATTTCGACATCTTCTGAAACTTTAAATGAGTCTACTCTACAATATGATTCTAGAGTTTCATATGTGTTATCAGATATCTCCTTAGTTTCCCAACCAGATATTTGGCTTATAGCGTTAGCTATATTATAAGCATAATTAGTTGCTGGTTGAGTGCTACAAAGCACCCCTACTGTCGCCCAAATAGCTCCTGATGTCTTAACACTTCCATTTTTCCACCATTTGTATCCATAGTCTCTTGATTGCAGTCTAGTATTCTCTCCGGCTGCAACTGTACACTGTATATTCTGACTTGACCCATTAGTAATTTTATAAAAGTGTGCATTATGATAATCCTGAAATTCATCATTAATATACGTGCTTTGTGCAAGTTTTAATGAGCTAGTCCATTCTACATCTCCTGCTTGAGGAACATCATTTATGTATCCTTCAAAATAAGGACTTGCATAAAACTCATAAAGTTCCCAACCAACAATATAACTCTCATAATACATGTCCCCAGTCCATAAATAATAACCGTCTGAACGTTTTGTTGTAATTTGGTTTACAGGGTGATTAGGAAAATATTTAGAGTCAAAAGGCTCAACTTTACTTTTATGAGGCTTAAGCATATTTATAAACCATCCCATATCATATTGAGGATCTGCAATCTTATCACATTGCAATTCTGAAAAGTCTACTTTTATTTTGTTTAATTCATCTTGAAAAGCAAATACATTTCCTTCCTTATCTTTAAGGTACAGAATAATATTTTTCTTATTATTCAGACTTGGCAAAAATAGCACTCTGTCTTCTTTATCACTGTTTTTAAGTCCAAAATATACAACTTCGAAAACATTGTAGTCATCTTTTAATGCTCCCACGTAACTCTCAATTCCTTTTTCTTGCTGCTTATAACTATTATACATATTTCCTTTTAGAAGAATATTAGCTATATCATCACCTTGTTTTACATCTGCCTCAATTTTTATATTATTGCCATTTATATTTATATTTTTTATATCCATTGCTACTTTATCATAACTTCCCTTACTTATACCACCTGATTCAAATGTATTTTGCACATCTTTTGCATAAACTTTAACACCCTCAATTAATGATTCACTTCGTGATACATAGCTATCTGTTGCCCCCACTACATTACACACAGAAGACATTATAGCTATTACCAATACTAATACTAATATACTTTTCTTATTCACAAAAACACTCCTCGTATAATATATTTTGTAGTCAGTTTTTAGTTAATTTCCAGTAGAAAACTGACTAACAATTTGATTAAATCTACAGATAGAAGTTACATTTTCTCAAATAAGTGCTTTAGCCCGGATGTTTGTTGAGTGTCTGCAGTCTCAATATGAGTAGTTGTCACTATTTTCACCATAGCGGCTGGTATTAATTGTTATATTATAGAGTTTTCAAGGTTCCGTACAACCTAATGCTGTAAATATTTCTTAAAATTTGATGTGTAATACATATAGGCTTTTAATACCAATAAAATATTGATAAGACTTGGAATAGAGCACAATATATTACTGGAAAACAATTTACAAATAGCACCTGAGTCATTTGTACTAAACTTACTTAGATTATTAATTAATTTAAGCAACCCATTAGCATTAATTACACCATCATATTAAAAACACCACCTCCCTATAAAAAAAACAAAAAACATTTTTCACAGATAAAGTCATATAGAGCATAATACGAATAGTCTTTGTTTTTGAAGAACTACAGGCTCTCAAAATAATTGTTCTTTGGCAGAATAGATCACTCTGGAAAACCCTCTATCTTTTTACAAAAAATATTATAGCGTAGATAAATTTCTATGTCAACATAACTTGGTATTTATTCATATTTATTCGTATTTATTTCTAATCAACTTATGATAATGTCTCATTGTACTGCAAATAAAAATATCGCTAAATATAGTATAATTGTATCACATGTAAATTTGTGTAATATGGCTACTAATGAGAAAAGTTGATTTGAATATGGAAGCAAACGAAAAGTACGAAATTATTAAAAAGCTGGTTGGCACAATGGAAAATGGAAACAAAAAAGGGTAGCTATGCGTCTAGGTTATACAATCAGACATGTTAACAAAATGATTAAATGTTATAAAGAATAGTGGAAGGCATTCTTTATCTACGGAGACAGTGGTAGGAAACCTACTCATACTATTGATAATGAAACCAAACAGCATATTATTGATCTTTACCGTACCAAGTATTATGATGCAACCTTTACTCACTATAACGAGCTGCTAAGTGTACATGAAGACATTCATATTTCGAAAAATTGTGTTCGTAGTATTCTAATGGATCTTGCAAAAGCAATAGGTAAAACTGTTGGAAACACATTACTTGGAAAAAGTGAAATAAAGCTAATTATCTCTTCTGAACATGTGAAAGAAACTTTTGTAAACGGAGTTATGAAAATTGTAGATGAAAGAATTACTGACGATACAACAACAAAATCTTTGCTTTCAGAAATTATGGGGAAAGAAAAGTATTCTCAAAAAAAAGAAGAGCTTTCCGTAAAGGTTTCAAACAGAATTGCCCAAGGTTTAGTAAGTATGGATATTGGCAAAATAATAACCGATAGGGGCGTTGAAGTTATAAAACAAAAGCTTAGTAATCCAATGCTATCTTTTTTAGTCAATGAAAAAGCTATAAAATCCATTTCATCACCTATTGGCGTACAAATAAATGAATATATTCAAAAAGATGGTATAGACATGATAGAAAGCTTTCTTATTAAAGAAGTTACAGAACTTGAATCTAAAAGCATCAATAGTCTCGTTGATAACAAAGAAGATATTTTAGCAAAAATAAGACAAAAACTCGGTGATATTTATATAAACTTCATCAACAAAAATATCGAAAGCTTCGTAAAACAGTTTAAAATAAGTGAAATTGTTGAAGAAAAAATTTCAAACATGGACAATGAAACACTAGAGATGCTAGCTCTCTCGGTTATGAAAAATGAACTCGGAGTAGTTGTAAAGCTTGGTGCTGTAATCGGATTTATAATAGGTATTTTTAATACTTTTATTTAGGTTGGCTTAATCTACTATCTTTATTTTTAAATTATTATTGAAAGTTTGCAAAAATTACAATTGCATTTAAATATATATGTGTGTTAGAATGGTGTGGTGTAAATGGTGTCAATTATTTGACACAGTTTTACTCCCCTAAAGAGAGCTATAAACATGCTCTCTATTTTTTTTATGGTCGGAGTATGGAGACTTGAACTCCAGGCCTCTTGGTCCCAAACCAAGCACGCTACCATCTGCGCTATACCCCGATAGCTTCAACATGTATATTTTAACATCATTGTTTAATTTAGGTGACCGCAAAAAATAACTGGTAAATTCGGTTTCAAAAAATTTGATTCGCATTTTTTCCATTACAAAACTATGTTCTTCTGCTTGGAAGTTTTAGGCTTCCATGAGGGGATTTGTTATTTGAATGTTGTATAGGTTATTTTTTGAAACTGCCTTAATCAATAATAATTAATGATGTTTATTGCACACTCTTAAAAAGTTCAAACCAAAAGGTAGTTCCTTCCCCCTCTTTACTAAAAACTCCAAAATGACTGTTATGAGATTCAAGAATGCTTTTTACAATTGCCAGCCCTAATCCCGTACCTATATTCCTTTTCAACCCCGACTTCTCAGCCTTATAATACCTTTCCCATATATTTTTTTGATCTTCCTTAGAAATACCTGAACCTGTATCAGAAATCTCCACTAAAACAACATCTTCTTTTTCAACCAATTTAACTGACACCAAACCACCTTCCGGAGTATGATTTAGCGCATTATTAATCAGATTATAGAGCACTTGTTCTATCCTACTTTCATCTCCTCTTACCATTAAGTGACCTGGATTTACAAAATCAATTTTGATTCTAAGCTTCTCTGCCAAAATTTCATACCTTTTAATTGCACCTTCAATTGTCCTATCAATACTAAAATTCTGAGGATTTAATGAAAAATACCCCGATTGCATTTGAGACAAATTCAGTACATCATCTACAATTTTTGCAAGTCTTTCAGATTCATCAATAACTATGCCCAACTGTTTTTGGCGTTTTTCTCTATTTTCACCAGTAACATCTCTCATCGTCTCAGCATAACCTTTTATAAGGCTTAGAGGCGTTCTTAATTCATGAGATATATTCGCAATCAGGTCTTTTCTAAGCTGATCAACCTTTTTAAGCTCAACGGCAAGATAGTTCATCGTATCTGCTAATCTTCCTATTTCATCGGATGATCTTATGTTGAGATTAACCTCTAAATCACCTGAAGCCATCTTCGCTGCAGCATCATTAATTTTTAATATAGGCTTTGCAAACAACCTTGATAAAAAATATGAAATTATAACAGATAGAAGCAGTACTATTATAGAAATATATATAAATTGTCTTTTTAATATGGACGAAGTATCTTGTACTGGTGTAACAGGTAAATAAATAATAACTCCTCCTAAAACTTGACCGTTGGACTGAACTGGAACTCCTAATATGGTATATTCACTATTAAACCTCTGGTGAAAAACCCTTTCGTTTTTTATTTCACCTTTTAATATATCTGAAAGCATCTTAGATGCAATGTTTCGAAACATTGGAGTTGAAACAAGTCCTCCCACTGAATTGACATTCCCTTTTGAATCAAAAACATCAATCATAGCATTATAATCAATGGAAATTTTCTCAAGCTTCTCTAGTAATATTTGAGACGCATCTGTATCCATATCTTCTGAAATAGATACTACTTTTTTTACAACTTGATTTTCCCTTGCCTGCTGATAATACTTTTCAAGGAACACTATTTGAAAAAACCATACAAGAAGCAGCATTATAACTATTAGAATAGTTATACCTAGCCACAGTTTAACAGCTATGTTTTTCATTTTTGTCCTCCTGCCTCAAATTTGTATCCTGTACCCCATACAGTAATTATTAACTTTCTATATTCCTTAATACTTTCCCTAAGCATCTTTATATGAGTATCAACAGTCCTATAATCTCCTGCAAATTCATAACCCCAAACCTTATCTAAAAGCTGTTCTCTTGAAAAAACCATGTTTTGATTTTTTACTAAAAAACTTAAAAGTTCGTATTCCTTAGGTGTTAGAGTTATCTCTTTATCATCTACTTTTACTTTTCTTGAATTAAAATCAATTGACAGCCCCTCAATTTTTACCAAACTCACTTCACTGTTTACACCTGACATACCCGAAGTTCGTCTTATAATTGCCTTTATTCTATAGAGCAATTCTCTCGGGCTAAAGGGCTTTACTAAATAGTCATCCACCCCAAGTTCAAATCCAAAAACCTTATCATATTCTTCTCCCCTAGCAGAAAGCATTATAATAGGTACCTGTGAGGTTCTTCTTATTTCTCTCACCGCTGTCCACCCATCCATTTTAGGCATCATAACATCCATTACAATTAATGAATAAACATTATCTTCTATTAAATCTAATGCTGATTTTCCATCATCAGCTTCATCGATATCAAAGTTTTCTGGTTCAAGATATTCTTTTATCATATCTCTTATTCTATCTTCGTCATCTACAATAAGTATCTTATCTTTTGCCATAGAAGGACCGCCTTTCTATACATTATTTTGTTTATTGAACTGCTATATAAGGTAATTTCAAAAAATATGTCTTCAATATTTCAGTTACAAAACCCATTATGGAAAATTTTAAGTTTGCAAGTATAGTAACATCATTTCGACATACAAAAAAGTAAATCAAGTTTCTTGAAACTGCAATTGCAAAATTTTTTATACTCAACTTAATGCTTTATAAAATAATTTATACCCATTTTTGATGAGCCATACTCTTTTTTATTTAGGTAAAGCGGCTTCAAAAAATAACCTATACAATATTCAGGTCACAAAGTCCATCAATCTATATTTTTTTGAAACCGAAGTTGCAAAGTTTTTCCACCTGCAAAATAGGATTGCTGGGACAAAGCTTCATTGGCTTCAGATGTATAAGGTGCTGGAATGGGAGGCTGTATGAAGGGTGCTGGCAATGGTTTTGGCCGTGGCAATGGAATGAGAAACGGTAAGGGCAACAAAAACTTTGGTAACGGTGGAGCAAGTTGTTTTGCTGACCAATAAACAATCCAAAATCGCAAAATTATGAAAAAGGATAGAATTTATAGTACTATCAATTCTATCCTTTTTATTCATTCCTTTCTAACCAAGCAAAATCCTCTATTTAATTATCAATTCAGCTTTTTCCCATTTAACATAATCACTCGCTGAAGAATTAAAAGAGTAATCGTTGTTTTGGTTAAAAGCACTCCAATCGGATTTCCAAAATCTTGTCTGAACTATAGCACTTTGACCTGCTGATAAATTGCCAGTATCCTCAGAAAAACCTATTTCAAAATAATAATCAGCATCTTCCTGCAAAGTAGTCATCTTTACAAACCTTCCCGTTACATTTTCTGTACCTATATCTGACCAGTCACATAAAAAATACTGCTCTCTTTCACCATCAATTGTGTAGTAATACCTTATTGTAACCTTTGAAAGATCAATACTTGAATCTCCATTATTGATAAGCTTAAAGTATGGATATATCATGCCAGTATACTGGTTTGTATTTGAATTATACATCTGAACGTCTAAATCATCCTCTTTAGGAATAAGTGTTGGCTTGGCTGTTGACGTCGGTGTTGGTGTTGATATTGGCGCTGGTTTTGGCTTTGGCTTTGGTTTTGCTGGTGGTGTTGGTGTTGGTGTCTGCGTCGGTTTTGCTGTTGGTGTTTGCGTTGCTTTCGACGTTGGTGTTGCTGTTGGTGTTGCTGTTGGTGTTGGTGTTGCTGTTGGTGTTGCTGTTGATATTGACGTTGCTGTTGGTGTTGCTGTTGATATTGGCGTTGCTGTTGGTGTTGCTGTTGATATTGGCGTTGCTGTTGGTGTTGCTGTTGATATTGGCGTTGCTGTTGGTGTTGCTGTTGATATTGGCGTTGTAGTAATTGTTGTTGGTGTTGGTATCACAGTTAGTGTTGGCGTTATTATTGGTGTAACTGTTGGCATTGGGGTTATTGTCGGAGTTAATGTTGGTAATATCGATGCAAAACTGTCTACAGAAATTTGGACTCCTCCGGATGTCACCAAAACCTCAATAGTCTTTAAATTTTTATTAACAAAAGTACCTATAGTTTGCAGTTTAATTTCACTTAACCCACTTTGAGAGGACTCATTTACTCTTAAATTTACATTTGCAAATACTCCATCAGCTGTTATTAAATCTGTAGCATTATCACCTATATTAATATACAATACAGCAGCTTTTCCTGTACTTAGCTGTGTATTTGTATTAAAACTATTGGAAGCGTTTATTATATCCCCAGGTGTAATGCTCAAAATCTCTACAGCATCCGGATCATATTGTACTGTAAAATTACATTTTTTAACACCTTCATCTGGAACATTTATAAAACTAATCGGAACAACAACAGTTTCTCCTATATTCCCCTCAACATTACCAGCTTCCATATAAAGGACTTTATCCTCTATAGCGTTTGTAACCATACCTGTTAGCAATGGTGTCATAACAGGAGTTGCGCTCAATATGGGTGTTGGAGTGGGTACAGGTGTTGGCGTAGGAGCAAAAGTTCCAACTGGTAAGTAGTTGTTTTCATCTTGATTTAATATATTTTGTTTAGCATACTCTACAGTGATTTTTTTCTCTTGGCCATCCCATATAACTTCGCAACCAATGTTCTCGAATATTACCCTTAACGGAACAAACGTCCTTTCATTTATAATCTGAGGCTCCACATCAATCTCAATATTGTAATTATCCACCAAAATAACTTTTTCATCAATCCAAAGTTCAATAACCTTATCTTCAAAATATACGGTAACTTTTCTTTCTGATCCATCCCAGCCAACACTTCCTCCTATTGACTCTATAACAGCCCTTATAGGAAGCAATGTTCTTGAATTAACAATAACTGGTTTTGTACCTCTACCGGGATCAATCTCAAAAAGACTTCCATCAACATTCATATATGGATTGTCTATCTGAAGAACTATGCTAGTTATCAAACTCTCAACAGGAGTTACATAAACCTCATTAGATGGTTCTCCCAAAATAATTTCACCAGAATTATTGTATATAGGCTTTATAACATAACAATACATAACACCATTTACAACATTTAAATCTGTATAACTTAAACCTTCTACAGGAAAATCTGTAATTGGATTTTGAGTAAATTCACCAGAAAGCTCTCTTTTGTATACATAATACCCAATAACATTTGTACTTTGTACCTTATCCCATTTTAAAAATACTTTTTTATCCCCTGATTCCACATATAGTGGACCGTCTGGAGAATTACTGTATTCTTTAGTTGAAGAACTCACCGTAGGTATAGGTGTTAATGTAATTGTAGCAGTCGGAACAGGAGTTGTAATAGTTGGCAAATCAGGTATTATGCTTGGAGAAGCTGTAGGTGTAGCAGCCATGTCAGCCGTAGGCATTTGTGCTGGATCTGAAACAATAGTCACTATACCATTTTCAAAAGTTTTTGTTATCTTCTTTAATTGTATATCTCCAAAAGCCCCCTCGTCACTAACATAAATTGAAGTTGTACCTATTGGTGCAGTATCTTTAATTTTAAGTAATATATTCACAAAATCTCCATCAGATTTAATGGAATCCTTTCCATCCATAGCCATATCCAAAAATAACATTTTTATTATTCCCGTATCGGGATAAGGCATTGCGCCATAGTTTATTTCAGGACTGTTTATAATACTTCCCGGAATCACACTTATAACTTCTAGAATTTCGGAATCATAGCTCAATTCAAAGTCTATCGAACTGATCCCGCTTTCAGGAACATCAATAAAGTTTACTGGTATTGTCATTTCTTCTCCCGGCACTCCTTGTATGGAAGTTATTTCAACAATCACTTCATCGTCGGCAGCTAAACTGTATGGAAGCGCCATAAAAACTAATACCAATACAATACATAAAATTGCTGAAATACCTCTTCTAATCGTGCACGAAATAAACATACAAACACATCCCTCTCAAAATACAAAAATTCTTTTAAAGTTTTTCAATTAACAAATTCAGGCTATTTCAAAAATAAAATACAAACTTCAGGTCACAAAGCCCTTCATGGAAGTTAAAACTTCCAAACAAAAGAATATTATTTTGTAATGAAAAAATGTTAATCTAATTTGGAAATGGCAATTGAGCAATTATTTATTTTCAATCACCTAAAACCATAGATTTAAATTTTACAAATTATTATTTCTATATATTTTTGAGTCAGCTAAAACATTGTCGAAAAGTAACAAAGAAATAATACTTAACATACTTTAATTAGATATTATTTAGATTGAATACTATTGCTTTCAATTAGATGTGTCATCAATACGAATTTTTTATAATTACATAAATGAGTTTCAAAAAAATCACATATTCAATATTTCAGTAAACAAGCTCCTATAATCATATTTTTAAAAAAACTACAGTTGATCAGCTATTTATTTGTTTTTGCCTAACAATTTATAGTAATATAAAATCATTATATATTATTATTATATAACATAACTATGCCTAAACACAACACCTACATAAATATTGTATTACTTTTTATTGTTAAAAGTTAGAAATTATATTTAGTCACAATTTAGTGCTCCTGTTACAAATCCTATTACGGAAACTTTTATATTATGTTTCTGGAAACACTATATTGCAATGAAAAAAGTATATCAAGTTTTTTCATTGCAAAGGTTTTATTTAATTTTGCCTAATTACATTATAGCACATTTCTATTTTATATACCTTCTTAAAATCGCATTTAGGTGTGGATTAGCTTTTTTGTAATTCATTATGTAAAGAGCGTTTCGTCGAGGCTTTAGAAAAAAACTCCACTTTAAATTAAAGATATGATTTACAGTTATTTTCAATTATCTGTATTTGATAAATTTACCAGAACTCACTTCACTTTCTATCAAGTTTTTTCGTTCCTATCTGTTGTTTTTAAAAATTTATAATGTTCCATTGCCATTTTGTAATTAGTATTAAAAACAGTAATAAAAAAAAGTAGAGGTAACAACTTAGCAAAAAAATTGATAGTAGTACTTTTGTAATATACAACACCTTCAAAATAGTAGTGAATACTTAGTCCTATAATTATTAATAACGCTTCAATTATTGACCTATTCTTTGATCTTTTTCCATCGCCATAATAGATATGATTTTTTAAATGATTTATTATGACCAATACAAAACAAAGAAAAGTAGAAAAGTATAATATAATACTTCTATCTTCAATATGTCTCAATATAATTGGAATAATTGCATACAACAGTATTATCAAAATAAAAACAATAAGATGCAATACCAAACTATGCAAAACATCTTTACGCCGGCTTTTTACAAACATATTATTTTCCAAAAATTCTTGGGTTTCAATATATTCCTCCTTAATAGGCCTGAATTTAATTTCCTCTAATTCCCCTAAATCTCTTTTAACCTTAACTAGCAGCAACAAATTGACTACTGCCAAAATAGTTTGCAACAAAAATAAAAATTTAAACATACCGGACTTTATCTCAACTGAGGTCAAACTCCAACCAATAAGAACAATAATTGTGCTAAAAAAAACAGTACATGCTAGCAATACTCTAGAAGATATACTATTTGATTTAGCTCTTCTAAAAACTTTCTCAACTAAAATAATCACTATGGAAAACAGTAGATAAGGAGATAATATCCATAATCTAAATTCTCTACCACTATACGACGATATAACTCCATAAATTATACTATTTATGCAAAGTGCACACAACGCGACAAACAAACACTTCCATATTTTCATTGTTAACCCCTTTTCTTTATTAAAGATATTCTGTGATATTTCAAAACCTAAAATGGCAGTTCTCATAATTAATTTTTTATTTCACTCCTCTTTTATCATCAAAAACTTCTTTCGAATTGTTTTCTATCGAAACTACTTTTCCTTATAAAGTTTTTGATTTTTTCTCTTACAATAAATCTTCTATTAAACATTGGTATTAAGATGGATTCTTCAAAAACAATACTAGAAAAAGCAAGTATCATATATAACATCACATCTATTATATAATCATAACCATATCTGCCAACTATAAATTTGTCAAAAATCACGCCTACATAAAACGCAATATTTAAAACAATTACTTTCCATATGTCCCTCATGTTGTCTCATTCCTTATTCACTGACATAATTATTTTGATATAAAGTGGTTTCAAAAAACAGCATATAAAAACCTATGTTTGCTAGCCTCAAAACTTTATTATAGCCGATTTGAATTTTCTCATTTTTAACTATTAAGCAGTCCTTTACTTTTTAATCTCCAAATAAAATGAGTAAAAGTTTTATTTAATGCTATATGGCTAATCCCCAAAACAATAAATATTATTCTAGAAGCAACCATAACTTTAATATTATTGCTGTCTCCTCCAATAACATTGTAAATACTTGTATATGGAATCACTATAAAAAAACATCCTAAAACAAATGAACAAAGAAAAAAGAATTTATCATAGCTCTCAAGCTTTTTATAATCTTCCTTTTCAGAATCAACATATTTATTTGCTATATTTACTCCAAAAGCAACTGAAATTGGCAATATGACAAATCCTGCCCCCCATATGAAACAAAAATACAACCCAAAATCATAAAAATAAAAAATCGAAGTAGATATTATTGCAAATATAGCACTAATAATTATAATTGTTTTTACATAACTTTTATAAAACATGCTATTTTGATAAACAATCAACTTTATATAAAAATATGCAATAGGTATCATTATTGTAAGCAGATGCCCCTTGCATAATTCTAAATATTCCATTATGTAATCACCTCTTTATGTTATATATATAAAAAATCAAATATGTGCATTTATTATATAACCTTTTGCACTTCAATAAAAAGTTTTTTTACATATCATTAACCTACACAAAATAGCCATTAGCCAATTATATTTTATTCATTCTATACCTCAATGCTAACCTTTTAATGCGTATAAAATCCAAGACACCATAGAAGTTATAAAAATATATTATTTTTGATTACTCTTTAAATATTTCTCCATTCCACTTGACGTTTTAACTACTGGTACTACAACACGTAACAAAGAGTATATAAATGTTGCAAAAGTCCAAATAAACACAAATAACAAACGATGTCTAACCTCTTCCATCAAAATACATAATGTAAAATTAATTACATTTGCCATGTTAAGATATACCATATTCCGTTTGTATAATTTCAATGAAATATTTTTAAAATAAGTTAACCTTTTATCAAAATATACTCTGCTAAAATAAAATATTGAAATATTAATAAAAAAAATAACCATTGCAACTACACTTGCAACTGAAATACCTGCAATAAAAAAATAGTCAAGATTAATTATTGAAATCAAACAGGCAATAGTCACACAAACCAAAACTTGATCATAATCATCTTTATTACAAACAATAGGCTCAACTTCAAATTCGTAACTTTTTAGTTCTTCTAATTTACTATTATTTATATGCTTAATTGACTTAATAATATATACTCCCATAGCAACATCAATACCAAATAGTATTATTTGTAATAAATAAAAAACATACCCGTATTCTGTTTTATACTGAACTGTAATATACATTATTGTCACAACAATCGATATTATTTTTATAAGTAAATCGCCAAAAAAAACCATTCCTTCTTTAGGAGATAAAAATTTAATAATTCTTTTTCTTGCCAACACTCCAAAAAACAAGTACAAATAATATACAATTAACACAAGTGTAGAGCTTGACTCCCAAATCGCCAATTTATTTATAAGTTCTTTTCCAGATAAAAAATACATTTGCAAAACATTATTTAATGAAATAAATTGCGATAAAACAAAAGCAATACTAATTTTTTTATAATCTTTCATAATAACCCAAAACCTCTCATATGTTTGTAATACTTATGTATATTTTAACAATTAGCTACCTTCGATATGAAATTTGTAGTAATTTTATTAAAGAAAATTAGCGAAATCCCCCATAAAAAAAACACTATTTTAGAAATAAAAACTGTTCTATTATCAATACCTCCACCAATTAAATAAAATATGTTTGTATATGGTAATACTATCAAAAACATCCCTATAGCTAAATTGAAAAGAAAAGACATAATATCTATCGTAGTAATATCCCTATAATCATATTCTATTAAATATTTTCTTACAAATATAGTACTAATTAAAGCACTAATATATCCTGTAGACCAAATAGAACCCCACATAACACAAAAATACAGTCCATAATTTTTAAAATAAAAAATAGGAGTTGTTATTAATGCAAAAATAACAGATCCAATAATTAGTCTTTTCTTAAACTTGTTTTTAAAATATATTTTTTGATAGTTGTAAATATGACCTAGCATGTACATTACTGGTACCATAATGGTAAGTAGATGACCTTTTTCTAATACTAAATATTCATTCATTTATAACCGCTCTAATATATTATTAATTAAATTAATTATATTTAACTGTGTCATAATTATCTACTTAATACTTCATAAATAGCAATTATACGTTCAAAAACATAAGTTTGCAAATCTCTTAATACATAATTAATAATACTACTGATGCAAAAAGTCATATGTTGACATACAAATAAATTATTACATATAAATATTAATTACTTTCACATAGCTATTTTCAAAGAACTACAAAATTTATTGTTGAACCTTTATTTATTATCCTTGTTTAAATTTTATTATTTTTAATATAAACATAATTAGAGAAATAAGCATTCCGCATCCAATTATTACAAAAAAGATGTCAGGTATAAACTGTGGTAATTTACTTTTTTGAGAGCCTATAATTAACATAATCGAAACTAATATTAAAACTACTATACTGTATTTAAAAATCATCCTACCCATAAAAATCATCTCCTTATAATTTAAAACTTTCCACTATAAATATATTTAGCTTCTGTTGAATTATGCATTTTTCAGTTACAAGATAGCCAGATTTATTCTTATCAATTTTTACCCCACCATCTACATACGTCATTTCTTCATTATCCATTACAACATAATTGCAAGGCCTTACCAACGCCTCGTTATAACACATTTCCATTTTATTTGCATCCTTAAAATTGATTTTGGGTGCATATTTTAATCGCGAGCCATATTATGGAAATAACATTGCGTAGGAAGCTTTTTAATAAACTCATGAGCATCAGCAAAATATCCTGACTGTGTCATAAATGCCATCATGCTTCCTAACGTTATATCGTTATTAATATCCTGCATAACTCCAAAATACATTAATGCCAAATTCCCAGCAGTCTGAACAAGACTAGATATTGATCCATGCACATTTGATAACTTTCCACCCCTAAAGCCTATTCTAAGAGATCCTGTATAACGAACATACATGCAATTTGTAACGCGAATTATTGATTATTCTGTAAGGTTTTCCTATGTGATTTATAAAATTATTTGCTTGACGCATTATATACATTTTAACATCAAGCTGTCCTTCTTCATTTACTAAATAAAACTTTCTTTTGAATCAATGAACCTATTGGCATAGAGCCTTTGATTTTATGTAGTTTTCCATTTGAAGTACTTGCTTATTTAACACATCAGCATCATCAAAATAGCCTTCTTGTATTAAAACATTTGATAGTTTTAATATTTTGTTATCGCATAATTGTACTTCCCAACTTGCTAACTCTAACTATCTTTATCCAATACTTTATCTCATTAATATGATACCTCTAAATAAATTAATTTTTCTTGTAGATTTTACCTTTGATTACTCCCAATATGCCCATTAGCACAATACAACCTATACCAATTGCTTTATATTTATCTAAGTAATTCAACCAAATCGCTATAACTGTTAGCAACACAAGTATCACATCAATTAATTTAATTTTCATCACCAAATTCTCCTCAATAAACCATCTCAGTCAATTCCTTACTTGCTTACTAAACCTTTATGCTAAAAAAGCAACAAAATAATTATACCAAAAAAAACAACTCTTTTAAGATAAAAATTACAAACTTTTTATTAATTTTGCATTATTAACCTTGATGAATATAGCCAAACATAAAATTTTATAATATAGTTAAAAAGAAAGAATACAAAACTTACAGAAAGGAATGATTGTTAATTGAAAGTTCTGTTTGTTGTAATCACCAGTGTTATAAGCCTCCAATTATAATATACATAAATTTATTGTAAAAAACATCCAACGATTCATCTGAATCTATTTCCCTCTGGTAATCCAAAATTACATTCCCATAAAATAAACATTTTAATCATACTTTCACACTTTTTTTGTTCCACTCAAAAATTGCAATCCAAAAATTCTAAGACAAACTAAAGAATATCCATAATATTTACCAATAATAAAATGTCCCAACTCATACATTGCAACAGAAAATTCAAAAACAATAATAGTAATAATAAAAATTATGTCCAATGAAACTTCTTCTACACAAATAAAACAAATATAGTATAATAATCCAAAAGCTAACACAGACACTAACAGTGGGGAAAAACACGAACTAACTTTTTCATTTCCTTTTCGCCTTTATAAAATTAGTTGTTGTTTCGACAATTGCAAATACAGCTGCAATTACAATTATACGTAAAAAATCTTTAACCGTATCTCCTGTTTGAATTACTCCGTAAATAACCGCCATTCCTGCACACATAACTAAGAATTCAATAATTCTAGTTTTCTTATCCACCATATACACTTCCTTTTTTATTTTTTCTACATAGATTTAAACCTTAATATTTTCATTATGCTTATACAAATACAGCCAAACCACTCAGGAGCTTATTTGCATAACTATAAAGTAGTTAATTTACCTATCGCCATTTGATAAATTTTGTAAATTACACTCCATAATTGGCTACGATAAAAGTAAACATTGCAATAGCAACTACACGACTCACCACTGTACAAATTGCTACAGTATTTATTGCTGCCCATGCACCAACTTTTATACATGCCCATTTCAATACATCCCATGCTATAGCGCCAAGTACAGTAACTCCAATCCACTTAAGTGCAGTTTCCATGGAAAAAGCTCCGCCACCTTCAATATATACTATCTCATCATTGTTCATTACAACATAATCTTATTGTGTTAATATATTACATACAAATGCTATTTTCATATTTTTACAGGCATGATGACAAAGTTTAATCGTAACTAGCTTTAATTATCTGAACAAACCATAAAAAGCAGACTTCTAAAGCCCGCTTTTTGTATATTATAAATCCACTATCACTCAACAACTTACTTTTATTGCACTAATAGTTCATTGAGTTCTTCCAAACTCTCATAGTCAAATATTTCATCAATAATTGTATTTAAAGCATCTTCATCCAACTCAATAATCTTATCCCTTATACCCTCTGGCAAATCTCCAAACTTTTTTATCAACAGCCTTATTGCTGTTTTAGCAATCCCTTCTATCTTTGCATCCAATTTTTCTTTTTCAATAACACGTTCTATAGCATATACCATATTTTCCACCTTTCCTTCCTTTTGAAAAATATCGTCAATATCTTTCTCAAACTTTGCATTTGAACCTCTTGCAACAATATTCTTAATCCAATTCCACATTATATTTAAGTCTTCACTAGAAAGACCCTGCATTTTTTCAGCTACTTCTCTTAATCTGTTCAGAAGATCTGTACTTTTATCCTTTGTTTTGTCTATAAAGAATATCGTTGCTATCAAATTTGCTAATTCAAGTAACTCTTCATCTTTGTATCTTCTTATGTCAATCAAGATGTACTTAAAATCTAATACAAACTCACCAAACTGTTCAAATTTAAATAACGTTTCTTTAAAACTCTTTTTTGCAGTCCAGTTGTTAGTTCCGTTATATAAAACACAAGGTATAATTACTGGAAGCCTAAAGTCTTTCCTTCGAGCTTCTTTTTTGTCAGTCTCTTTAAGTACATTACGCCAAATCTCAACCATATATAGTAATAACCTATAGAGCATTTGATAATCAGATATCGAGATTAAAAAATAAAACAAACCAATGTATTTTTATCTCATTTTTCGCTACCATTATTATACATATAGTAATATTACTCATTATGTATACAGCTACATTTTTTTACATGGTGCCTATTTCAATTAATACATAAAAATATCTTAATATATAAATGGTGCTTATATAGAATCTTTATACATTGCTTAAAATTGTATATTAATGGTTAATTCACCACTTATATGTAACATATATATTTATGATTTTAATGTATTTATGAACATATTTAATCTTTTATTATTTAAATTTCAATTTATTATATCTTCCATGCCATTGCATGTAAAATTTGCCAATGA